>Ga0310697_10000014_pt1 | contig 264124 bp, 221 predicted proteins | sample 172DNAGHGlowgp2_FD_203883 | JGI IMG/M metagenome (GOLD analysis project Ga0310697, IMG submission 203883) | Sheep rumen microbial communities from Palmerston North, Manawatu-Wanganui, New Zealand - 1728 DNA GHGlow gp2 (v2) (version 2) | ecosystem: Host-associated > Mammals > Digestive system...
CCAGTATCAAGTTAAGAAATTGAAACGGTTTGTCTTCTTTCTACCCAAGCACCAATACATTATAAATAATATAAAGGCACTCGCTTCTTGTACTACTTCTGTCTATGTAAATCTATCAAAGAACTCTCTCTTTCACACTAAACGCCCACCAAAATGGGCGAAAGCGGATGCAAAGGTACGAACAATTTCAATACCATCCAAATTTTAAACCAACTTTTTTCATTGTTTAACAAAAGTTTTCGACTTTATTGACAAAATAAGAACCTACACCTTATTAATATATATAAGGCATAGGCTATTTTTATAATTTTACGCCCTCACTTTACTCTCTTCTACCCATGATGCGGAGCAGGTAGATGAAGAGGTTGATGAAGTCAAGATAGAGTGACAGCGCACCCACTAAAGCGAGTTTCTGAGCTGCCTCGCCGGCATCAGGTGCCATCTGCAACATATTCTTGATTTTCTGAGAGTCGTAAGCCGTCAGACCGACAAAGATCAATACACCGACATAACTGATGATTAAGTCGAAGCCAGAACTCTTCACGAGGAATACATTGACCAACGAGGCAATGATCAGTCCAATGATCGCCATCATCAGAATCTTACCCATCGAGGTCAGGTCGGTCTTCGTGGTATAGCCTATGAATGCCATCACTGCAAACGTACCTGCCGTGATAAAGAAAACACTGGCGATGGAAGTCATCGTATAGATCAGGAAGATAGACGAAAGAACCACCCCATTGATGACGGAGTAGAGCACAAACAGCAAGGTGGCCGTCGTCAGTGAGAGACGATTGATGGCACCACTGATAACAAATACCAGAGCCAACTCGGCAATAATCAATCCCCAAAAGACAATCTGATTGCCATAGATAGCCGATAACACACCGGGACTATTGGCCACACCAAAGGCTGTGATACCAGTGATAGCCAGTGCCAGCGACATCCACACATACACTTTTCGCATTAAAATAGGAAAGGCCTCCGACATCGAGAGTTCACGATCCCGCGTCATCGTCGATCCAAAATTCAGTTCGTTGTTATAATCCATTTTTACTAATAATTGGTTTCACACTAATTTATCTACAAATAATGTGCCACAAAGGTACGCATTTAGTTTTAATAAAACATAAAAACACAATACAAAATACCTTATTATTAATATTTTTGGATTATTTTCACTATATTTGTACCCATGAATAACTAAAAAAGCAATAATAGTAATACACGAACAAAGCAATGAAGATCGGACTATTTATCCCCTGTTATGTAGACGTGGTATATCCCCAAGTAGGTGTCGCCACCTACAAATTGCTGAAACATCTGGGCCTCGACGTGACCTATCCGTTGAACCAGACCTGCTGCGGACAGCCGATGGCCAATGCAGGTTTTGAGAAGCAAGCCGTTCCTCTGGCCGAAAAGTTTGAAGACAAGTTCAAGGCGTTCGACTACGTGGTAGCCCCCTCCGTGAGTTGTACGGCCTTTATCAAAATCAACTATCCCCGTCTGTTGAAAAGCAAGCATGAATGCATGACCTCCGGTAAGATCATGGACGTGGTGGAATTCCTGCATGATGTGGTGAAAGTTGACCATCCCCTTGGTACCTTCCCCCACAAGGTGAGTCTGCACAACTCCTGTCATGGTGTTCGAGAGTTGGGTCTGAGTTCACCCAGCGAGGAACACGTGACACCGTTCAACAAGATCAAGGACTTACTGAACTTAGTGGAAGGCATTCAGGTGTTAGAGCCTGAGCGCCCCGACGAGTGTTGCGGTTTCGGTGGCATGTTCTCCGTCGAAGAGACCGCCGTGAGTGCGCAGATGGGATTAGACAAGATTCAGCGGCACATGAAGACCGGTGCAAGATTTATCACCGGTCCCGATTGTTCTTGTCTGATGCATATGGCAGGCGTTGCCAAGAAACAAGGCCTGAATGTGGAGTTTAAACATGTCGTAGAGATTTTAGCAGCAGGATTATGAGTACAGGACATAGCAAAGCAGCAAAAGAGTTCTTGAAGAACCAGACCTACGCCAAGTGGCACGATGCCACCTTCTGGGCCGTCAGGTCAAAGCGTGACAATATGGCATACGGGCTCGACGAGTGGGAGCAGTTGCGTGAGAAGGCTTCGCAGATCAAGCGCCACACCATCACCCACCTTGACGAATACCTCGACCAGTTTGCCACTAATGCCGAGAAGAACGGCTGTATCGTTCACTGGGCGAAGGACGCCAACGAGTTCAATGAGATTGTCTACAGCATCCTGAAGGACCACAACGTGAAGAAGATGGTGAAGTCGAAGTCGATGCTCACTGAAGAATGCGAGATGAATCCCTATCTCGAGGCCCACGGCATTGAAGTTGTGGAGACCGACCTCGGCGAACGTATCATCCAACTCAAGGGTCAGAAACCGAGTCATATCGTGATGCCCGCCATCCACCTGAACCACGACGACGTGGGCGAACTGTTCGAGGAGAAACTGGGCAGCGAGAAGGGCAACCACGATCCCACCTATCTGACATACGTAGCACGACTGAGCCTCCGCAACGAGTTTCTGACGGCTGATGCCGGTATGACAGGCGGTAACTTCGGTATTGCCGAGACGGGCGATATCGTGGTCTGCACCAACGAAGGCAACGCCGATATGAGCACGAGTTGTCCAAAACTGCACATCGCCGCCATCGGTTTGGAAAAGATCATCCCCAACTACGACTGTTTGGCTGTCTTCCAGCGCATGCTCTGCCGTGCGGGAACCGGTCAGCCGACGACAACCTTTACCTCTCACTTCCGCAAGGCCCGTCCGACGGCTCACCCGATGCATATCGTGTTGGTGGATAACGGTCGCTCAGAATGGATCGGTAACCCCGAACACTGGGAGGCACTGAAGTGCATCCGCTGCGGTTCGTGCATGAACACCTGTCCCGTCTATAGGCGCAGCGGTGGATACTCGTACAGTTACTTCATCCCCGGTCCCATCGGCATCAACCTCGGCATGCTGCGCGACACGCAGGCTCACAGCGGCAATGTCAGTGCCTGCACACTCTGTCTGTCGTGCCAGACTGTCTGTCCCGTCAAGGTGAACCTCGGCGACCAGATCTACCAATGGCGCCAGCAACTCGACGATTTCGGCACCGCCAATCCGCAGAAGAAACTGATGTGCAAAGGTATGGGCATGATTTACGGCAGCAGTGGCATCTACAACCTCGGTACTGCCCTCGCCCACTGGGCGAACATCATCCCCTCCCCCCTGATGAACTGCGGTCTGAATCCTTGGGCCGAGGGCCATAAGATGATGGAGTTCCCGAAAAAGCCGTTCCACAAATTGATTAAAGAAATAGAGAAATAAAAAGAACCGCAGATTACACAGATTACACAGATTGCTACGCGCAGCCAAAAACTGTGACATCTGTGTAATCTGTGGTTAAAAGGAAATAATTATGAGTAATAAGGAAGACATATTGAAGAGATATCGGGCGAACGTGCGGGAGAAATACGACATGCCCGACCTGAGTGACATCAACGCCATCACCTACCCCGACCCGCTGGTGCAGTTTATCAAGATGACGGAGAGCGTGGGCGGTCATGTGATAGAAGTGAAGGAAGGCCAGGACATCAACACCCTTGTAAAGGAACTCTACCCAGATGCCAAGGAGATTGCCTCCAACCTGCCCGAGATTACCATCGCCACGAGAAATCCCGACGCCGTAGGCCAAGCCAGCGACCTCAACGGCACCGATGTCGGCATCATCCGCGGACAGTTTGGCGTGGCTGAGAACGCCTGCGTCTGGATTCCCCAGCAGATGAAAGAGAAGGCTGTGTGCTTCATTTCCGAAAACCTTGTCATCCTGTTGCCGAAGTCGCAGATCGTGAACAATATGCACGAGGCCTACAAGCGCATCAGGTTCGACGAGACCTACGACGGCTACGGCACATTTATCAGCGGCCCGTCGAAGACCGCTGACATCGCGCAGGTCTTAGTGATGGGAGCCCAGGCCGCCCGTAGCACCACGGTCCTACTCTTGCCCGAATAAAACTCACTGGGGCAATCCCAGTGAGTTTTTTAGTTTCCCAAAATGATATTTGCAATCTGCACAACATCCGCAACATTCACCACACCGTCACCGTTTACATCGGCTGCTTCTTCATTGAACGACCCTGTTGACATCGGCTTGCCCAACAAGTAATTAACCATAACGGCAATGTCAGCAGCATCGACCATGCCGCTGCCAGTGATATCTCCACGAATGGCTTTTGCTTCACGCGTAAAGAGTCGCTTGATTTCCGGACAGGGGACAGATGTATATTCGTCTGCCGTTTGTATCAATATTGTATTCACACCATCCTCACCTCTATACTGATATTGAAGTAGGGGATAATCCTCTGTGATTGGGAAGGCCAGTTCCGTTCCGTCGGTCTTCTCTACCACCATTTCATATTTTTCAGTCTGTGCCAGACCTGCTATGGGCAGCCATGTGAGCAAGCAGAGCAGCAAGGCAAAATATTTTCGGTTTTGATTTATTGTATTCATATCTATCATATCTTTTGAATGTCCGACATCTGTTCTTACTTCTTGTTCTTGTTAAGAGCATCCCGCCATGTTCCCTTCAGGAATACAGGAGGAGCCGTACGCAGTTGCTCCTGCTGCACCCTCGGAGCCCGTTTCTGCCGGGCAGTATTGGTATTCAACGCATCAACAAACTGTTGGTGGCCAGCAGCATCGAATGCCACGAAGGTCTCATAGTCGTACGTCCAGCCTTCGCCTTCTGACTCCTTCATCACGCGCTTGTAGATTGCCTCACGGCTTGGAGCGTTGAACGGCATGTCGTTATAGCGCATCATACTATTCTCGGTCGGACGATAGGCACCATATTGATAGAGATAACTGCCCTCATATACACCAATCTGCTCGTCGGCATAGCGAGCATCGTTGATAAACTTCGACCACTTCACTTCTGTCGGATCAGAACGCCAGTCCCCATTGGCACCCCATCCGAGAGTTGTCCATTGGTTTTCCATCTCTGTCTTATTATCTTCAGGGAGCGCCAGACTTTCATTGCCTTGTTCTACATACTCATCAAAGAGTTTTCCTATGCCGTGTCCACCAGCTTCGTGATTCAACACGGTGGATACGCCATCCATAGAGAAGCATACGAAAGAGTTGTCCTCCATCATTGTACAATAGCTTCGTCCACCACTCGACTGGTTATAAACCACATTGACATACATTGGGTGACCTTCTTTCAAGTTAGGAACTTTGGATGCATATTCAAAAGCCTTAGAAACATCTTCGTCAATAGCATGCTTGACATTTGCTCCATAGAATTCCGCGTTGGGCGATACGGCCTTCACGGCATATATATTAAAACGATCACGCAGTGAAGTGTATGGCTCAAATGCAAAAAACTGATTTAACGCCTCGTCCATACGTTGATCAAATGTACCGTCATCTATCGCCTGATCGGTAAATCCTTCACCAACAAATATCAAGTCAACACCCTGCCCCGTCGTTGCTTCCTGCAAGGTCGTTACCTCGCCATCACGGGAATAGTCTGTAGAAGTATATAAGTTATAATCTATTGGTCCCAAGTGTTCTTCCAAATAGTTAAACAACTGATTACGATAGTACGTTCCTTGCTGGTTATTACCTTTTTCATCCATCAAACTGTTAAAGACGACGTTACCATTCCGGTCAACCAAAAAGACCTCAGGAGTTGTAGTAGTAGAAAATATCGCTGTATCCCAGTTTGAATCACCATCTTCCTTATAATCCCAATCTGGTCTGATTGTATTATTCCATGGAATATCATGGGTCAGCAAATAATCTGCTAATCCGTCACCACCATCACTAAGACTTATGTCATTATGAAAACCTATCACCTCAAATCCTTTGTCCTTATATCCTTTGTAAGCAGGAATGAGGATCTGGTTATACTCTTCTGAATATGGACACCATAATCCCCATTTGTAGAGAAGGGTATAGTTGTTATTCTTGTACGTCTCTGCCAAATCAATCGTATTTCCATTGATATCTTTACAGGAAAAAGTAGGGGCAGGAATAGTCAAGTCTGAAAAATCCAACCCATTGTTTTTCTGACGAAGAATACGTGGCCAGAAGTTTGAGAAATTCGGGTGATTTCTGATTCCATTAGGAACTTTTCCAGAATACATATTATTAATAAGAACAAAATTATTACCGGGAATCTTATCCATCATGCTCACAATAAAATCCTCAGGAAGAGTTCCATTAAAATTATTGTCATCTAAACCCAAAGCCCAGAAGTCTGGCATTTGAGAAAGATTCATAAAAGATTTTGGAAAAGCCCCTGTAAGATTATTATTTCCAAGTTCAAGATGAAGTAAATTGTAATTCCAACCAATAAACTCAGGTATACTGCCATTAAAATTATTCCCACTCAGCCATAAGAACTTGATTGGTCCCATTCGTGAGATACTTTCTGGTATTGGACGCGATGATTCTAATCCTAAAGATTGTACGTTAAGTTCATTTACCCATGGCTTATTATCAGAAGAAAGCCAGTTAACCCCATACCATTCCCAAATAGGTTTGTCTGAACACCAGTTTGTCTTATATTCCTCTGGCCAGTTATCACCATCCATAGCCTGATAGAATTCTATTAAGGCTTGACGAGCTTCTTTTTCATCATATTCGAAACTACGGAAATCAACTTCCTCTACATCGTCAATGGCAAATTTCTCTTTCAATTCAGTCTCATGGTTCTGAGATCCTTCTATTTCTTCCCATTCCAGAAATGACCATTCAGCTTTCCCGTTTTTAACAGCAGGCTTAAAAGCATCGATCGGGGAGATGTCATACTGAATACTGTCACCAGTAGTCCGCTTAATACTGACATGTTGGCCACAATAGTTTTTTTGTTGTGCCCATCCAATGAAAGGCAGCAGTGCTAAGAGTAGCACAAAGAATAGTTTTCTTTTTCCCATATTATCTTTGTTTTAAGTTATTATGTTCCAATCATTTCTACCATAGCAGAAGCGCGGGACTGTCTTACCAGTTCCGAGTGAAGGTTGTAGGAGTACCTAATATAAGAAATTGGAGCACAGCCCCACGCACTATACGTGGAAGCCGTTCTGCCCTCTTGCTTATATTTTGGGGTGAAAGGTTCCTACATTTTCACTCGCAAGTTTGGAGCATTACGTTGAGACCCTCCCTGAGACACTCGTTAGTCTCTGGGCCCCTCCCTTCTGCCGAGCGGATCCTTTCCACTCGGTTGCAAAGATACAAATTAATCCCGAAACTTCCAACTATTTCGGGATTTATTTGCAGATTACGCGTTAAGTCAGTAAATTGGATGATGTTGGGTTGTGATCAGGTGTCACAACGAGTCAATAATGTCTATGGATAGTCCAGAAGATACAATGCGAGATATATCCATTCGGATATGCCACGATGTCAGCAGCCGATAGTTTGGCATGATGATTGCTGGAACTATTCGGCTGGGCGGATGAAGCACCATCACAAGGGTTAGAAAATGTGCCTGATTTTTCAGGCATGTCATCACAAGGGTTAGAAAATGTGCCTGATTTTTCAGGCATGTCATCACAAGGGTTAGAAAATGTGCCTGATTTTTCAGGCATGTCATCACAAGGGTTAGAAAATGTGCCTGATTTTTCAGGCACGTCATCACAAGGGTTAGAAAATGTGCCCAGATTTTCAGGCATGTCATCACAAGGGTTAGAAAATGTGCCTAGATTTTCAGGCATGTCATCACAAGGGTTAGAAAATGTGCCTGATTTTTCAGGCACGTCATCACAAGGGTTAGAAAATGTGCCTGATTTTTCAGGCACGTCATCACAAGGGTTAGAAAATGTGCCTAGATTTTCAGGCATGTCATCACAAGGGTTAGAAAACGTGAACTGAATAATAAACAAAGAAGAAAACAAATAGTAAATCATTCAATTCAAATTACATGGCATTAAAAATCAAACAAATCAATGCATTCAATCTCGTGGTGCTACGCATCGCGGGCGATGCTGAACGCCTTTGCGCTGACAGACGATGACCCACACCGTTTCGATGAACTCATCATGCAGGTGAACGAACTCATTAGTTACTTTCGCCAGCACGTCGTTCCGAAAAAAGATCAAACGAACTGATTAAGGAGGCTGACGATCACGTCGGCCTCTTCTTTTGTCAAAGCGGGATGACAGGGGATGGAGAGTTCCTGCGCATGAATCTGTTCGGTGATTGGCAGGGAGAGGCAATTCCAATCAGCATAGCACTTCTGTTTGTGAGGCGGGATGGGATAATGGATCTGGGTCTCCACGCCGTGGTCGCAGAGATACTGTTGCAGTTCATCACGACGCGAACAGAGCACGGGGAAGATGTGCCAGACGGCGGTGGGAGAAGCCTGCGGCAGACGAATCAGGGAATTGTGTACCTGAGAGAGATATATGTCGGCAATGGTGCGGCGACGCTGGTTGTCAACATCGAGATGGGGCAGTTTGGCATCGAGGATGGCGGCCTGGAGTTCGTCGATGCGGGAGTTGCGCCCCTGATAGTCGAAGACGTACTTACGATGAGAGCCATAGTTGCCGAGAGCACGAATGACAGTTGCCAGTTCCTCATCGTTCGTCGTCACGGCGCCAGCATCACCGAAGGCACCAAGGTTCTTCGTGGGATAGAAAGAATGGCCGGCGGCATCGCCAAGGGAGCCGGTGCTGCGATCTATGAAGCGGCAGCCGTGGGCCTGAGCATTGTCCTCGATGAGTTTGAGACCATGCTTCTTACATATCTCCCCTATCCTATCCGCATAAGCACAAAAACCATAGAGATGAACGATCATCACGGCACGAGAACGAGGGGTGACGGCGGCCTCGATGAGGGTGTCATCTATCTGGAGCGTATGGATGTCGGGTTCGACAAGCACGGGTTTCAGTCCGCACTCGGTGACAGCGAGGATACTGGCAATATAGGTATTGGCCGGTACGATGACCTCATCGCCAGGGATCATCACACCCAGTTCAATATAAGCACGAAAAATGAGCGTCAATGCATCAAGTCCATTACCACAGCCTATGCAATATTTCGTACCAATGTACTCAGCGTAATGCCCCTCAAACTGTTTCGTGGCCTCGCCCTTGAGATACCAGCCGCTACGCAGCACCTCGTCGGCAGCATGTTCGTAAGGCGCGTTAACGGCCTTCAGATCCAGATATTTAATCATAAGTCGTATTCGTACCAATCGTAACACACACTACGTCCGCCGAAGCCCTGCTTCTGGAAAATCAGCGAAGAGAGGACCTCATTGGAATTTTCTCTTGCGGAAGTGCCGAAGTCGAAATACGGACGGTGGAAGTCCATCTCGTTGAGCAAATAATCAAACAGCAGGTCGAGTGCGCCCAGTTGCTTTCCCTCAGAAGAAGCCGAGATATACTGCGTATGCACCACCTGGGGCGTCAGATAGAGGACGGTGCCTCCCATCGGCACATCGCCTTGATAAGTCATGAAAAGACGAATCTTATCCGGGAAACGTTCTTTCAACAGGCGCATCTCCGATGCCGTATGCACCGGCATGGCATTATACTTGACACGTAGGTTCTCAGAGAGGATCGTCCAAAAGGCGTCGATGTCGTCACTCTCCCTCACCTCGAATCCACAGCGTCGGGCCTTCCGGATACCCGAGAGACGCGACTCGGTAAACTTCAACCGATGATGCAGGAAAACGGTGGAAGACACATCCCGTTCTACCAGTCTGGCATGGCATCTGACGAAGAGAGCATAGACATCCTCCTCGGCAGGCAACAACTGATATATCCACGGCACCGGTTTGTAGACGACCTTCCTGAAGTCTTCCGTGCGCAACCATTCATTGACGGCGACAAAGGCCTCGCAGACATGCTCCGCCGTAGCCTGCGCATCTGTCACAAAACCGCCATAGGTCAGTCCCTGGTGCGAGACAAACACATCTCCCTTCCTGTTGCCCGGTAGAAGCGCGAACAGCCGTCCCTTCCGGTACACCATCAAGGAACAATCCTCGAAACGGTCACTATGATAGTCCATGTAGCGACGGTCAAAGAGGAATGTACCGTTCTTCGACGTCGCCACGAACAGGTTCCACTCCGAAGCTCTATCTGCTGTGTATTGTCTGACTTCAAACATCGGCGGCAGCAAATTATTTACTTTTCACTTGATATAGTTGCAGGAATTCATCATAGTCATAGATATATTCCTCCTCATCAAAGAGTTCAGAGGCGAGCACCAGACAGACGGCACCACTGGAGAAGTCCTCCAGTGTACGCCATACTCCAGTTCCGACATAGAGTCCCTGATAGGGATGGTTCAAGTGGAATGTCTGACGTTCATGACCATCATACACTTCTACATCAAAAGAGCCGCTGACAGCAATGATTATTTCCTCACAAGTACGGTGAGCATGTCCCCCACGACGTTCACCCGACGGCACATCATACGTCCAATAGACACGGGCAATGTCAAACGGAATGTTCTTCATCTGCTCCGCCACGGTCAGGTTACCACGAGGATCCACAATCTTCGGCAGGTCTATAATCTTATATTCCATACTTACTATCTAAGTTTGGCATAGGGATCGGTACCGAGGACGGTCTTGGCAAGGCGCTTGGCTTTGTCGCGGAGGGCGGTGGTGTCGTCGCCAATCTCGCCGTAGCAGAGCACAACGCCCATGCGACGGCCCTTGTGTGCCTCAGGCTTACCGAAGATACGGATGCGGGTACGGTCTTCCTTCAAAGCCTCGTCGAAGTTATAGTCGAGCAGAGAACGGTCGACAGGTGTCTTGGCTTCTTTGGGAGAGAGAATCACGGCCGAAGCACCGGCATGCTCGAGATGGATGGCGGGGATGGGCAGACCCATCACAGCACGGAAATGCAATTCGAACTCGCTAAGGTTGATGGTGTGACCAAGCGTCACCATGCCCGTGTCGTGCGGACGGGGAGAGAGTTCAGAGAAGATCACCTCACCTTGTTTCGTGAGGAAAAACTCCACGCCCCAAATACCAGCACCTGTCAAGGCCTTCGTCACCTTGTCGGCCATCATCTGAGCCTGTTTCAAGGCCTCATCACTAATCTTATACGGTTGCCACGACTCACGATAGTCGCCCGACTTCTGCACATGACCAATAGGCGGGCAGAACAGCGTAGGCCATCCGTGCTGCTGGGTGACGGTGAGCAGCGTGAACTCAGAATCGAAGTCGATGAACTCCTCAATGATTACTTCCTTCACATCGCCACGTGAGCCTTCCATCGCCTCACGGAAAGCCTGTTCCAATTCACCGTCATTATGGACATAACTCTGACCATGACCACTCGACGACATCAAGGGCTTTACCACGCAGGGGAAACCGATCTCATCAGCAGCCGCCTTGAACTCCTCGAAGGTCTTGGCATAGAAATACTTTGCCGTGCGCAGCCCCAATTCCTTGGCGGCGAGATCGCGGATGGCACGGCGGTTCATGGTGAAGTTCACAGCACGGGCAGAGGGCACCACCTGGATGCCCTGTTCCTCGAACTTAAAGAGGCGCTCCGTGCGGATAGCCTCGATCTCGGGCACAATGATGTCGGGCTGGTGCTTCTTAACAACCGCCTCAAGGGCATCGCCGTCGAGCATGGAAAACACTTCGCGCTCATCAGCCACCTGCATGGCCGGAGCGTTGTCGTAACGGTCGCAGGCAATCACATACTGGCCTGCACGCATAGCGGCTATCACGAACTCCTTACCGAGTTCTCCGGAGCCTAAAAGCAATATCTTCTTCATCTTTTCTTTTGAGTTTGTCTGATCATTTGCCACTCGGGTGTGACGGCAAGTTTACGGATACACTGGTCGATGCACGTCATTGCATCCTCCTGAGAGAGGCCCAGTTCCTTGGCGATATCTTGAAGAGACTCGCGCTCACAGCCAAATAAGCCATAGTAATGTGTCACGGCCTCCTCTTCCTCTGGCGGGAGCAGGAAAAGCAGATGCTCTAAAAAGTGCTCTGTCTGAGGACTGATGCTCATCGGATTCAGGCCGATGCGCACCAGGAAAGCGTGGAGGGAACGGGTCAATGCATCCATATTATATGGTTGCCGTGGCACGGCAACATTTTTTAGCGGTTGGCATACATATTGTCGTAGTACTTCTGGTAGTCGCCGGAGGTCACGTTGTCAAGCCACTCCTGGTTGTCGAGATACCAGCGGACGGTCTTCTCAATACCTTCCTCGAACTGAAGGCTGGGCTCCCAACCGAGTTCCTTTTGGAGTTTCGATGAGTCAATGGCGTAGCGCAGGTCATGGCCGGCGCGATCGGTGACGAAGGTGATAAGATCCATGTCCTCGCCCTCCTTACGACCCAGCAAACGGTCGACGGTCTTAATCACCACCTTGATGATGTCGATGTTCTTCCACTCGTTGAAGCCGCCAATATTATAGGTGTCGGCAATCTTTCCTTCGTGGAAAATCACGTCGATGGCACGGGCATGATCCTCGACATACAGCCAGTCGCGCACATTCTCACCCTTGCCATAGACGGGCAGTGGCTTGCGGTGGCGGATATTGTTGATGAACAGCGGGATTAACTTCTCAGGGAACTGATATGGGCCATAGTTGTTTGAGCAGTTGGTCACGACGACGGGCATGCCGTAAGTATCATGATAGGCGCGGACAAAGTGGTCACTCGATGCCTTAGCAGCGGAGTACGGTGAGTGGGGATTGTACTTTGTGGTCTCGAGGAAGAACTTATCACCATAAGCCAGATGATGTTCTGAACTCGAAGCCGTCGTAGTAAATGGCGGCTCGATACCCTCAGGGTGAGTCAATTCCAGAGCACCATACACCTCATCGGTAGAGATGTGATAGAAGCGCTTGCCCTCGTACTTCTCAGGGAGAGACTCCCAATAGAGTTTCGCAGCCTGAAGCAGCGACAATGTTCCCATGACATTCGTCTTGGCGAAGGTGAAGGGATCCTTGATCGAACGATCGACGTGCGACTCGGCAGCGAGGTGAATGATTCCATCGACCTTCTTGTCCTGCATCAGTTTGTAGAAGGCGTCGAAGTCGCAGATGTCCATCTTCACAAACTCGTAGTTGGGTTTGTTCTCGATGTCCTTGAGGTTAGCGAGGTTACCAGCATACGTCAACTTGTCGAGGTTGATGATGTGATACTCGGGATACTTGTTCACAAACAGGCGCACCACATGACTTCCAATAAAGCCTGCGCCACCAGTAATTACAATTGTACGTTTCATATATTATAATCTTGTTTCGTTATTTCCTAATGCTATAATCTCCATATCCTTGAACTCGCGACCGTCAATGGTGAGACGAACGAGGGTGCGGTCCTTGTGCCAGCCCTGGATGCCGGCAGCACCGGGGTTGATATGCAGCAGGCCGAGGGTCTTGTCGTATTTGACCTTCAGAATATGCGAGTGGCCAGCGATGAAGAGTTGCGGCGGATTGGCGAAGAGCGTCGAGCGCACACTGGGGTCGTAGTTACCGGGATAGCCACCGATATGCTTGATGAGCACGTCGACATCCTCGATCTTAAAACGGTTCAGTTCACGGTACATCAGGCGCAGGTCACCACCATCACAGTTGCCATAGACGGCACGGAAGGGCCGGAAGGCGGCTAGTTTCTCTGCCACCTCGACACTGCCGATATCGCCGGCGTGCCAGATCTCGTCGCAGGGCTCGAAGTAATGGAGGTACTTCTCATCCCAGAAGGCGTGGGTGTCGCTTAAGATTCCTATTCTCTTCATTGGCGGGGTATTTTCTAGGATTTTCTAAGCTATCCTTGGCTGACCTAGATTTTGAACTTTTTTCTAATAAATTCTGCAATCAGTTTCTCGGTTTCGACGAAACCGAGGATACTGGAGTCGATGCAGAGGTCATAACTTTCGGCAGCGCCCCATTTCTTGCCCGTGTAGTAATTATAGTAGGAAGCACGGTCCGACTCCTTCTGCTCGATGAACTTCTGCGCGGCAACATAGTCGAGGTGCTGTTTGTTCATGATCTGCTCGATGCGATAGCCCATCGAAGCGGTGATGAAGATGTTCACCACATTCTTAAAGTCACGCAACACATAGTCGGCGCAGCGACCCACAAACACACACGAACCCTCCTTAGCGGCCTTCTGGATGGCTTCACTCTGAAACTGGAACAGGTTCTCCTGGGTGATTCCCGACTTCTCGCCACCACCGAGATGGGGCACACCCAGATTGAGCAGTCCGCGGAAGAAGCCCTTCTTCTCGTCGTTTTGTTCGAAGATCTTCTCGGAAAGTCCACTCTCCTTGGCTGCGAGATTGAGAATCTCGCGATCGTAATACTTCGCTTGGAAATCGAGCGCGAGCATCCTACCGATGTCGTGTCCGCCACTTCCGAGTTGTCTTCCAACGTTGATAATAATATGTTTCATTGCTTCTTGAATTTTTTTCTAAGAAACCAGAGTAATATCGGGATTGTCATTGCAAACGAGCCGAAGTCGCTGGCGGGCATCGAGTACCATACGCCATCGAGGTCCCAGAACAGCGGGAACACATATGCCATCGGCAGCAAAAGGAACAGTTGGCGCGACAGCGAGAGGAAAATGCTCACCTTCACCTTGCCAATGCACTGGAAGAAATTGGTGATGACGGCCTGCGAGCCCACGACAAAGAACACCAGCATGTCGATCTTGATGCCCTTAGCGGCAAGGCTGAGCAGCGTCGCGTCGGTGGTGAAGATGCGGGCGATCCACTGTGGGAAGAGCATTGAGAGCGTCCAGCCAACGAGCAGAATACCGGTGGCACAGGCGATGGTGATCCACAGACAGCGCAGCATACGGTCGTACTTCTCGGCGCCGTAGTTGTAACCCACGATGGGTTGCATGCCCTGGTTCATGCCCATGACGAACATGAAGAACACCATGACCACTGAGTTGGCTATCGAGTATGCACCCACAGCCATGTCGCCCCCGTAGCGCACAAACTGGTTGTTCATGAAAATGACGATGACGCACGACGTGACGTTCATCAGGAAGGGTGAGATGCCGATGGCGATGATATTCCTGACCAACTGGGCTTTCAGGCGGTAAATGCCGCGCTTCAGGTGCAGCAGTTCACGCTTGTCGGAGAAGATGCGCATCTGCCAGCAGAGGGCGAGCGACTGCGAGGTGATGGTGGCGAGGGCGGCACCACGGATGCCCCAGCGGAACCACCAGACGAACATCACCACGAGTACGATATTACAGCCGACGGTGAACAACGTGGCATACATGGCGTGCTTCGGCTTTCCGGCAGCGCGCAGCACGGCGTTCATGCCAAAATACATGTGCGTCACCATATTACCCAACAGGATCACCGTCATGAACTCACGGGCGTAGGGCAGCGTCACCTCCGATGCGCCGAAGAACATCAGGATGGGGTCGAGCAGCAGCAGACAAACCACCATGAATACGAATCCGATGACGAGGTTCAGCGTCACTGTATTACCCAACAAATGCTCTGCCGTCGCATAGTCCTTCTGACCCAGTTTCACGCTGATGCAAGTGGACGAGCCCACACCGACGGCGGCTCCGAAAGCGGCACTCAAGTTCATGAAAGGGAAGGTGATACCGAGGCCGGCGATGGCCTCGGGGCCCACGATCTGGCCAATCATGGCGCGGTCGATGATGTTATAGAGGCTCGACGCGGTCATAGCCACGATGGCAGGTAGGGCATACTGCCAGAGCAGTTGTCCCACGGGCTTCTGGCCCAACTCAAGTGCGGCTTGCCTGTTGTCCATCCTTACCTATTTACTATATAACGGCGACAAAGGTACGAATATTTTCCGACATGGCGAAAATTTCCGCGAGGAAATCGCGCGACTTTCGGAAATAATTAGTATCTTTGTCCCCGATAAACGAAATCAAACCCGCTAAACCCAACAAGATTATGAAGAAAATACATCTATCATTGATTTCAGTGGCTGTAATGACACTGGCAGCCTGCGGAGGAAACAAGAGTAATTCACAGGTCGAGACTCCCTCGGCAGAGGATGTCGCCGTAGCCGAGACCAAAGCCGAAGAGAACACTGAACAGGAGAAGAGCGCCACGGCCAAGATGAGCGAAGAGACTGCCGACCCCGTCCTGACAGCGGAGATGGAGCGCCGATACTTCGAGGCCCTGGTGAAGATAGCCGACGGTGGCAAGGCCTATGCCCTCGATGCCGACGGCAAGCGCAGTGCGAAAGCCTTCAAGACCTTCGACGAGTATGAGAAGTTCATCACCGCCAACCCACAGTACATCAGGAACCGCTACTCCTACGACGCGGACGGCAAGCCCTTCAACGTCGACTTCAAGCCGTCGCCAAACGGAGACGGCTGGCAAATCCAGAACAAGCCGCAAACCAATGAGCCCATCCCCGATGTTTCATTCTCCATAAGACCGGCAAAGAGCGAATAATTCACCAAAACATCAAGCGATATGAAACGGACAAAGATTGAACAATTATTGCTGGTCGTCGCTTGGGCGGGACTGATTGGCGGCATCCTCTTCACCACTCTCGTGAGCAAGGGCATCTGGGAGTCACACATGGATATGGCCTTCCCGCAGGCCGTCCTGACCTTCGTGGGCGGCGTGGGTGCCTCCGTCGTCGGCTGGGCGGTGCTCATGCAGGTCATTAGAATCTCCGACAAGATCCGCAGGATCGAAGAGCACCTGAAAGAACCGAAAGAATAACACGGCGGAATCAGAAAACGCAAATTAATTTGGTGTTTCGCTCGATTTGCACTATCTTTGCAGACGGAATGAAGAAACTGGTGATTATAAGGCTTATGATTTGCCTCGCTGTGGCGCTTTTAGGCGGCACGGCAGGGGACTCGGCGGCGCGGGCGGCGAGCAAGGTGAAATATCCCGGCCCGAAGCAGTACATCTGGCGCTACACCCTGCGCGACAAGCAGGGCACGGCTTATTCTCTTGACCACCCCGGACGCTGGCTCTCGCACAAGAGTATCGAGCGCCGACGCCGGCAGGGCCTCAGCCTCGACTCCACCGACCTGCCCGTAAGTGCCAGATATCTCCGCGAGATGGAGCGTCAGGCGAGCCACAACAAAAAGCCAGACTGGCAGTTCGTCGGCACCTCGCGCTGGCAGAACACCGTGCTCGTGCGCTCCACCGACACGCTGCTGCTGCGCTGTCTGGCAGAACTCGACTTCGTCAGCGAGGCACGACAGGTGTGGCAGTCGCCCGACAGCATCGAACGGCGCGGCCCGAAGATCAAGGTGCATGAGGGTTGGAACCCTTGGGACAGTATCCGCGACGACCGCTACGGCAACGGCCGTGAACAGATAGAGATGCTCAGTGGCCAGCGCCTGCACGACATCGGCTGCAAGGGCAAGGGTATAACCATCGCCGTGCTCGACGGCGGATTCCAGAACTGCAACGAGATTCCCGCCCTGCAACGGGCGAACATCGTGGGAGGAAAGAACTTCGTGTGGAACCCCGAATCTCGGGGACAGGCACCAGATCTCCGTGTACTCCGATCAGAAGAGCCAGTCCCCGAGATTCTCTTACGCGAGACCGACCACGGCACAAAGGTGCTCTCGACGATGGCCACCGACGAGCCGCAGATACTTGTCGGCACAGCCCCCGAGGCCCGCTACTGGCTGTTGCGCAGCGAGGACCAGCATTCGGAGCAGCCCGTGGAGGAGGACTACTGGACGATGGCGGCGGAATTCGCCGACTCGGCAGGCGTGGATATCATCAGCAGCAGTCTCGGATACAGCAACTACGACGGCACCGACAATGATTACCGCCAGCGCGACCTCGACGGACGGACGGCCCTCATCTCACGCTCTGCCTCGATGCTGGCACAGAAAGGCATCATTCTCGTCAGTTCCGCCGGAAATAGCGGCATGGGGCCGTGGAAGAAAATCGAGGTGCCCGGCGATGCGAACGACATCCTGACCGTGGGCGCCCTGAACCGCCAGAAGGAAAATGCACCGTTCAGTGGCGTGGGACCGACACAGGACGGAAGAGTAAAACCCGACGTGATGGCACTCGGTTCGCCGGCGGTACTCATCTCCGGGCGCGGCACAATTGTTAGGGATATGGGAACATCTTTCTCGACGCCGATTGTGGCAGGGCTCGTGGCCTGTCTGTGGCAGGCACTGCCCGAGAAGACTGCCCTCGACATCATTGCCCTGGTTCGCCAGACCGCCAGCCAGCACGATCAGCCCGATAATATCTACGGCTACGGCATCCCGAACTTCTGGCGGGCCTACATGATAGGAAAGATGGAATGACTAGGAAAACGATAACTCTTCTGGAACTCAACCGCCTCGTGCGCGAGGTCATTGAGTGCGAGATGCCCAATGAGTATTGGGTAGAGGCAGAGTTGTCAGAGTGTCGCGAGAGCCGAGGCCACTGTTACATGGAGCTCGTGCAGTACGAGGAAGACCGTGCCGCCACCCCCCTCGCCCGAGCCTCGGCGAAGTGCTGGGCTTCAAAATGGATGCTCATCCGCCCCGGATTTGAGCGCATCACCGGCCAACGGCTCCATGCAGGTATGAAGGTACTGCTGAAGGTCTATGCACAGTTCCACGAAGCCTTCGGTTTCTCTTGGATCGTCACCGACATCGACCCTACCTACACCCTCGGCGACATGGCCCGTAAACGACAGGAAATCATCCGGCAATTGAAAGCCGAAGGTGTCTTCGAGTTGCAGAAAGAACTGCGTCTGCCGCTTTTCTGCCAGCGCATCGCCGTGATTTCTTCCGAAACCGCCGCCGGCTATGGCGACTTCTGCAACCAATTGGCTGATAATCCCTACGGTTTCCGATTTGAGACACGGCTCTTCCCAGCCACGATGCAGGGCGAGGACGTGGAACAGAGCATTATCGCCGCCCTGGAACGCATATACGATTTGCCGTTCGACGCGGTGGTGATTATCCGAGGCGGCGGGGCGACGAGCGACATGAGCGGCTTCGACACATTGGCCCTCGCGGAGAATGTGGCAAATTTCCCCATCCCCATCATCACCGGCATCGGCCACGACCGCGACGAGAGCATCCTCGATATGGTGAGTCACACGCGAGTAAAAACCCCCACCGCCGCTGCCGCCTTCCTCATCGACCACCTGAAAACTGTCCTCGACGCCATCAACGACGCCCAAGACCGCATCACAGGATACACCCAACAAAAACTTTCCGTACTCAAAGCCCAACTATCTGCCATCGCCGAGACGCTCCCTCGCATCTTCACCACCGTCAAAACCCGCTACGAGGCCCGTCTCGATGCCCTCAACAATCGCCTCATCGCAACCGTCAGACAGAGCCTCGTCACCCATCAGTCGAGGATCAACGTCTTTGAGGAAAGACTCCCCATCCTCCTCGACCGTCGGCTGATGACGGAGAAGCACCGTCTACAACTCATCGAGGAAAAGGCCAAGAGCCTCGACCCCACCCTCTTACTCAAACGAGGATACAGTATCACCCTCAAGGACGGCAAAGCCCTCCGCGATGCTACCGTCCTCCGCCCTGGCGACGAGATCGAAACCCGCCTCGCCAACGGCACCATTCGCTCCACCGTCATCCCATCAGACCCATCAAACCCATAAATACCCATCCCTATGAATCAAGAACAGAAATACGAAGCCGCCTTCGCACAACTGCAAGACATTGTGCGTAAGATGGAAAACGACGAGTACAGTATAGACGAAATCGCTGTGCAACTGAAAGAAGCACAGCGATTAATCAAGTTCTGCAAGGACAAACTGTCCAAGACAGAAGCGGAAATCCGTCAATTAGAAGTAGAAGCCAACGGAGAGTGACTTGAAGTCAGGTCCCTTGTCTTTCTTAAATACGCTCATTGGCGAGTACTTGCAATAGACACCGAAGCCCTTGGCGATATGTACGATGCCCAGGATATCAATGGTGATGGGACGCTCACCGATTTTCTTCGTCTGATCATCTATCTCGTGATCATCCATCTCATAGTAATTGCTCAGACGGGCATAGTAGTTCCAGTTCAACTGGGCACCCAGTGAGATGGCAAAATTCTTGCCAAAATGTTGCTTGATGAGCAGAGGCATGGAAAGGCTCTGCGTATGAACGCGAGAAGAGAGTTCTGACATCTTTCCTTCACGACCAATGACACCGACTACGTCGTTACCCTTCACAAACATCATGTCATGTCCGCTCAGCGTGTAGTTGCGCCAGTTGAGTCCCAGACCGGCAGAAAGAGTGGTCTTTGCATTCTTCGGAGTCCAGTCATACTGCACAACCGTCCAGTTGACATCCCAGGAACGGAACGGAGCGAAATCCAAGCCTTTGGTGCTAACAGGAATGTCGACACCCACTGCAATGTGCATCGACCAACGGTCGTCTTCATCCGCACCCTTACCAAGGTCAACACCACCAACGTTTTCAACCTGAACGTCATCGTTAGTTACAATAGTCTCGGCATTGGCTGTCATACTGACTACCAGAAAAGCCATCAAAAATAGTTTCTTCATTATTTGCTCTATTAATAATAATGTTAAAATCCGCTGCAAAGGTAGTCATTTCCTTGCAAACTGACAAGAAAAGTGAGGGAAAACGGCACTTTTCACGCAAAAATGTTGTTCATAATCAATAATTTGATTACTTTTGCAAGCAGAATTGAAACTTTAACACAAAAGGAATATGAAGAATTTAGACTGGGGTAGTCTGTCATTCGGCTACATGAAGACCGACTACAACGTGCGTTGCTACTATCGCGACGGCAAATGGGGCGAGATTGAGGTCTGCTCCGACGAGTATCTGAACCTGCACATGGCTGCAACCTGCCTGCACTACGGTCAGGAGGCATTCGAAGGCCTGAAAGCCTATCGCTGTCCCGACGGTAAGGTGCGTATCTTCCGTGTTGACGAGAATGCAGCCCGTCTGCAATCGACCTGCCGCGGTATCATGATGCCTGAAGTCAGTACCGAGTTGTTCACAGAGATGGTGAAGAAGGTGGTGCGCCTGAACCAAGAGTGGATTCCCACCTACGAGAGCGGCGCCACACTCTATATCCGTCCGCTGCTCATCGGAACAAGCGCCCAGGTGGGTGTGCATCCAGCCAAGGAGTACTGTTTCCTGATCTTCGTCACCCCCGTAGGTCCTTACTTCAAGGGAGGCTTTGCTGCCAATCCCTACGTGATTATCCGCGACTACGACCGTTCGGCTCCCCTCGGCACTGGAAAATATAAGGTGGGTGGTAACTACGCTGCCTCCCTCTTCGCCAACAACCTCGCTCACGAGAAAGGCTACGCCTGTGAGTTCTACCTCGATGCCAAGGAGAAGAAATACATGGACGAGTGCGGTGCCGCCAACTTCTTCGGCATCAAGAACAACACCTATATCACCCCGAAGTCAACCTCTATCCTGCCCTCCATCACCAACAAGAGCCTGATGCAGGTGGCAGAAGACCTCGGCATGAAGGTGGAGCGTCGTCCGATTCCCGAAGAGGAACTGGAGACCTTCGAGGAGGCAGGTGCCTGCGGAACAGCCGCCGTCATCAGCCCCATCTCTTACATCGACGATCTCGACACTGGCAAGCGCTACTCCTTCGGTGAGAAGCCGGGCCCGATGTCGAAGAAACTCTTCGACACCCTCCGCGGCATCCAGTATGGCGAGATTGAGGACAAGCACGGTTGGACAACGGTAGTGATTGGGTAGTGAATAGTTAACAGTGAATAGTATGAGAGCGTTACCTCAACTCGGCTTTGTAGAGGCTGTCAGACTGGCCTCCAGCCGCATTCTGGATTTCAAGGGTCGCAGCCGCCGCTCAGAATTCTGGTGGTGGATGCTATTAGTAATAATTGCCAATTGGGTGATTACATCTTTTATTAGCGATCTTTTGGTCAGTGCAATCATGGCCACCATCATTATGTTCTTCGGCCTAGCCGTCACCGTGCGCCGTTTACAGGACTCGGGCAAGAGTGCTTTATGGGTGTACATCAGTTACGGACTGGGCATCGCGAGCAATATCATGGTAGCCTTATCGCCCACCATGAACAAATTGATGGAAGATGCGATGAGTGGTTCTATGAACGAACGGACTATCGAGAAGATTTTGAGCAATGGTGCGGGAGAAATGCTGGCTTATAGTTGCATTTCCATTCTATTCTGCATCTTTGCACTCATTGTCATTATCATGTGCGCGACAGACAGCACAATGGGACCAAATGGGTATGGCGAGTCTCCCAAATACATTAATACTCCACAAGAAGAAAAAGAAGTTATTAATTACGTATAGACATGGATAAGAATAAAGTTGATCAATTCGTCTTAATCAATAACAAATACTTTCCACAAGAGAGTTTATTTGAAATTAGAAATGCTCTTGCTGAGTCGGAAGAATCTAAGGGAGAATTTATTATTCAGCAACAATGGAAGAATCCTGTTTTAGCATTAATTATTTCTTTCTTTGTCGGGGGATTCGGTATTGATCGTTTCTATATTGGCGACATCTTATTAGGAATCTTAAAATTGATTACAATTGGAGGATTCGGATTATGGTGGTTGATTGACTTATTCCTAATAATGTCAGCGACAAGAAGTAACAATCTGAAGAAGTTCAGATCCATAAAATATATGCTTTAATGGGTAAAGGCAAACTGGCGAAGTTCGCCGACATGGAGACCTACGAGAACGTGTTCCAGTACCCTTATTCGGTAGTGGAACACGTGCCCTTTGAGATGCAGGGTCACTGGCACGAGCAGTATTTCCACAACCAGAATCCCATCGTGCTCGAACTGGGCTGCGGCAAGGGTGAATACACCGTGGAACTCGCCAAACTCTACCCCGACCTCAACTTCATCGGTGTCGACATCAAGGGAGCCCGTATGTGGACGGGAGCCACCCAGGCCCTCCACGAAGGCCTGAAAAACGTGGCCTTCCTCCGCACCAACATCGAGATTATCGAGCGCTTCTTTGCCGAGGACGAGGTACAGGAAATCTGGCTCACCTTCTCCGACCCGCAGATGAAGAACCCTCGCAAGCGTCTCACCTCAACCTACTTCATGGCGCGCTACCGTAAGTTCCTCATCGATGGTGGCATCATCCACCTGAAGACCGACTCGAACTTCCTCTTTACCTATACCTCTTTTATGATAGAGAAGAACCACCTGCCCCTGCTATTCAAAACCGAGGATCTGTATCACTCAGGCGAAATCAGCCCTGAACTCCTCACCATTCAGACCTACTACGAATCCATGTGGATTGCCCGGGGCCTGAACATCAAGTACATGAAATGGCAACTGCCTCGCAACGGTGCTCTGACAGAGCCCGATATCGAGATCGAACTCGACGACTACCGCTCCTACCACCGTACGAAGCGCAGCAGCCTCGACAAAGCAAAATAATAACGATATGAAAAGACTACTTTCCATCGCGCTGGCAGCACTACCCCTGTTTGCCTCCGCACAGATTTCAAAGAACGTGACGGTGGATTCCGTCGGACTGCTCTCGAAGCAGATCGAGAAAGAAGAGATGTTCAAAATCTCTGAGTTGAAGGTCAGCGGCCCGCTCAACAGCGCCGATGTCAAACTGCTCCAACAGATCGTGAACCGTTCAAAGGCCAACGAGAAGAAGGGCGAGTGCCTTGTCACCAGCATCGACCTCTCCGAAGCCGTCTTTACCGAGGGTAAGGAAGCCAAGCGCACCACCACACTCCCCAATGGACTCTTCGACGGTGCCAAGCAACTGCTAAGAGTCATCCTGCCACGTGGCATCACCGCCATCAGCAAGAATTGCTTCAACGGTTGTGCATCACTGCCGGAGATCAACATCCCTGAGAGTGTCACCGCCATCGGCGATCAAGCCTTCCAAGGCTGTGAGGCACTGGCCGTCATCACCATCCCACAGGCTGTCACCACCATCGGCGCAGAAGCATTCGAAAACTGCACGACCCTTAGCGCCATCGAGATCCCCGAGAACGTGACCGAACTCGGCAACCAGGCCTTCAACGGCTGTAAGGCCCTCGCCACCGCCGAGATCATCGGTAAAATCAAGAAAATCGGCAATGCCACCTTCAAGGGGTGCGAGAGTCTCGTCACCGTGAGTCTGCCGGAGAGCGTGAAGTCCATTGGCAACGATGCTTTCCGCGACTGCAAGAGCATCCCCGCCCTCGACCTGCCCGAAGGCTGCGACGAGATTGGTAACTCCGCCTTTGAGGACTGCACCGCCCTCGGCTCCGTCGAGATGAGTTATGTCAGCAAGATTGGCAGCAATGCCTTCGAGGACTGCAAGAGCCTCGTGGGTGTCAGCTTCGACAAACTCTCGAAACTCGGTAGCGGTGCCTTCAAGAACTGCATCGCCCTTACCACCGTCACCATCCAGGGCAGCCTCGACGAGATCAACTCCAACACCTTCCTCGGCTGTACCACCCTCACTGCCGTCACTCTGCCTGCAACCATCAAGACCATCGGCAGCAGTGCCTTCGAGAAGTGCCAGAGTCTGCCGGAGATAGAATTACCATCGACCCTGACAAAAATCGGTTCTGGTGCTTTCGAGGACTGCAGCAGTCTGCGCGAGGCCATCATCCCCAATATGGTGAAAAGCATCGGCAGCAGCGCCTTCGAGGGTTGCTCGACACTCGACAGCGTCGCCATCAACGGAATGATACAGGAAATCGACAGCAAGACCTTCTACCGCTGCCATGCCCTGCGCAGCATCACCCTGCCTGCCACCGTGAAGAAGATCGGTACGAAGTCCTTCCAGGAGTGTACCTCACTGACAGCCATCGTCCTGCCTGCCGCCCTGACGGCCATCGGCGACGATGCCTTCGAGAAGTGCGCCTCGCTACAGAGCATCACGTTGCCCGTGGGCGTCAAGGAAATCGGTAGCGATGCCTTCATGGAATGTTCGATGCTCGCCAAGGCCGAACTCTCCGTGGCCTTGAAGAAGATCGGCGGCGAGGCATTCGCCAAGTGTCCGAGTCTGCGCGATGTCATCCTCAACTGTCCCACCCCGCCGGACATCTCGAAGAGTACCTTTAAGGATGTTGTCAGTTGCTCGTTCTGGTTGCCGAAGAACAGCAAGACCCTCTACATGGCCAACAAGGACTGGGTGAAGGTCTACGTACTGAAAGAAAAAGAATAAATTGTAAATTGTCAAATTGTAAATTGACATGACGCTCTATCCGCAACTGATCATGGACGCGCTGGCCACGGTGACGTATGCCGGCACGAAGAAGAGTCTCGTGGAGAGCGGGATGGTGGCCGACACCCCTTCGGTAGCCGCCCCGCAGACCGAAGGCGAGCCCTGGAAGGTCAGGGTCGTGCTGGAATTCCCCCGTGATACCGACCCCTTCCTCCGTTCCACCGTCAAGGCCGCCGAAGCCGCCATCAAATACCACTGCAAGAAGGAGTCAGGAGACAGGAGTCTGGAGTCTGGAGAGGTCGATGTCGAGATTGTCACCGAGTTCAAGTCCGCCCCGAGGCCCCAGACCGAGGATCTCCTCCCCGGCGTGAAGAATATCATCGCCGTGAGCAGCGGCAAGGGTGGCGTCGGCAAGAGCACCGTCTCTGCCAACCTCGCCATCGCCCTGGCCCGCTTAGGCTATAAGGTAGGTCTGCTCGATACCGATATTTTCGGGCCTTCGATGCCCAAGATGTTCGATGTCGAGGACGAGCGTCCCTATGCCGTGAAGAAAGACGGACGCGACCTCATCTGTCCCATCGAGAAATACGGCGTGAAATTACTGAGCATCGGCTTTTTCGTCAGTCCCACCACCGCCACACTCTGGCGTGGTGGCATGGCCACGAGTGCCCTCAAACAACTTATCGCCGATGCCGACTGGGGCGAACTCGACTACTTTATTCTTGACACCCCGCCAGGCACCAGCGACATCCACCTGACGCTCCTCCAGACGCTCCCTATCACGGGAGCCGTCATCGTCTCGACCCCACAGCAGGTGGCTCTTGCCGATGCCCGCAAAGGCATCGACATGTACCGCAACAAGAAGGTGAACGTCCCCATCCTCGGTCTGATAGAGAATATGGCGTGGTTCACCCCCGCCGAACTGCCGGAGAACCGTTACTATATCTTCGGACGCGAGGGCTGCAAACAACTCGCCCAGGAGATGAATGTCCCCCTGCTCGCCCAGATTCCTCTCGTGCAGAGCATCTGCGACAGTGGCGATGCCGGTGCGCCCGCTGCACTGAGCAGTGACACTGCCACAGGCCTTGCCTTCATCAACCTGGCCCAGGCCGTCGTCACCGTCGTCAACCGCCGCAACAAGGAGCAGCCGCCCACCCACATCGTCGGCATGAAATAACAATAAAGCCCGCCAGTTGGCGGGCTTTATTATGCGATATTATCTGCGATGCGACGGCAGAAGCCTTCGTGGCGGCGACGGACATACTCCGTCAGGAGTCCCATGGCGAAGACCTCGAAGATAAAGAATTCGACGGGGAGGTCGATCAGACAGAAGAGGAACAGCCAGAAAGAACGGAAGTTGAACGTGAGCAGACCGTTCCAGAACATCAGCGCCAGCGACGAGCGGTGGATATCCTCATGCACCGCCTGCGGCACCTGATCCATGCTACCGAACTTACTGCGCAGCACCGACAGCAGACGCTGGAACTGCGGCGTGACCTTCTCCTGCTTACGCGTATAGTCGACGTACGACTTCTGGAACCAGCGCACATAGGCCGGCGTCTCAGGCCCCATGCCGTCGTAGATCTCCTGCTGGCGCACGCTGTTGTCGAACTCACTGCCCTTCTCGCCTTTCAGGAAGAAGAGATGCACCTGGATGTAGTAGTCGGCCAGACGCTGCTGCGAGGCGATGCCCTTGAAGCCCGACATCAGACCGAGGACAAAGGCGATGGCGCAGGCAATCCATACGTTGGTCGGCGTATCGGCGATGCCCAGCCAGCCGAACTCCAGACTATGGTAATGGTAGAAGCGCCACACGAAGGCCACATAGATGGGCGTGAACCACGTGAAGCCTGCCAGTCCGTCGAGGATACGGCCCACACGGCTCTTCTTGCCCGTCATGCGGGCCAACTGACCGTCGGTGCAGTCGAGGATGTCGGCAACCATCAGCAGGGCGATGGCGGCGAGGTTGTAGAGGATGCCGGCAGTGCCCTCGTAATAGAAACTGCCGTGGGCAAACAGCACGCAACTGCCTGCGCCGATGAACATCGAGAGGATGGTCACCGTGTTGGGGTGGATATCGAAATAGTCGAAGCCTTTGGCACAATAGTAGCAGAGCGGACGGATGACGTGGAAGTCGAGCCAGTCCTCCGTCTCTGCGGATTTCAGAGTCTGAAAATATTTCTCATTCATATCTTTGATGTGTTTAATCGTTTGATGCCGAGGCGCACCTGACGTTTCTTACGGAGGTAGTCGAGGCGCTCCTGGGCATGCTGGCGCGAGATGTGTAGTTGGTGGCCATAGACGAGGCAGGCCGTAGCGAAGTAGACCGCTGCCTGTATCCACAGATAGCGCACCTCAGGCGCCACATCGCCGAGGGTACCGCCAAGGGTATTCATCCGCACAAAGGCCCGGATGCCGAAGGTGCTGGGGAAGAGCCACGACACACCCTGCCAGGCACTGGGGATGGCTGACTGCGGCCACGACACACCTGTGAGGAACAGCAGGGGCAGTGAGATGAACACCACGAGGAGCATCACGTTCTCACGGTAGCGCACGAGGCACGACACCGTCATGCCGAAGAAGATGCACGCCAGCACGTAGGGCACCATCAGCGCCAGAAGGTTCTGCCAGGTGGCCAGTTGCAGGAAATGGAAGAGGCGCGGCACGACCATCGTGAGGAAGGCACCCATGACGGCATAGACCATCAGGTAGCACACCGACTTGCCCAGGACGATACGCCCCACCCCGCCGTAACACTTGTTGATCGGCACGAGGTCACCATAGCGGTTGCGCTCGCGGGCAGTGCCTGCCGCCAGTCCGATGCCCAGCACCAGTGTCTGTTGCAGGATAAGCATCAGCACGGCAGGGAGAATGGACGAGCCATAGCCGCCCTGCGGATTGAAAATGGGCACGTCCTCGAAGTCGAGCGGACGGGTGGTGATCTCGTCTTCGCGGGCAGTATAGTTGCCAGAGACCTTGGTCTGTATCTCGGCACCCATCGCCTGGGTCACGGCAATGGAGGTCTGGTAGATGGCCTTATAGGAGAGCATCAGTGCCATGTCGCAATAGACACTGACGGTGGCCTGCTCCATACGGTTCAGATGGCTGGCAAAGTCCTCGGGGATGAGGTAGATGCCCTTCACCACCTGCCGACTGACGAGCGACTGCGCATCGTCGAGGTCTTCGGCATAATAGGCCACCCGCACATCGGGCGAGGCGTCGCACATCCGGATGAACTGGCGCGACTGCTGCGAGTGCGACAGATCGACCACCGCCACAGGCACCTCATGGACCACCTCATTGTTGTAGATCCACGAGTAGAGCAGCGGATAGACGAGCGGTACGATGACGCAGAAGATGAGCACGCCCTCGTCACGGAAGACCTGCTTGACCTCCTGCCGCCACACGTAGGCAACATCCTCCAACCAATTATATATGTTATGGAATATAGACATAGGTGAGCATGGCGTTTTTAATCTTACGGATGACGAACCACGGCAACAGCGTGAAGGCGATGAGAGCCACAAGATGATACCATGCATCGACGAGCGGGAAGCCGTTGAACACGGTGATCTGATAAAGCATATAGTAGTGGCGCAACGGGAAGAGCCACGAGAGCGCCTGTATCGGGGTGTCCATACCCATCACGGGGAAGGCGGAGCCTGCCAGCGAGAAACTGAGCACCGCCCAGAGCGAACAGATACTCATCGACATACGGAGCGACGGCATCAGTCCGAAGGCGAACACGCCGAAGCCGATGGAGGCAAAGACCTCCAGGAGGGCCAACAGCACAATGCTGCCCCAGCCCCCGACATGCGGGAAATGGAGCACGTGGTAGATATAGAACTCATAGAAGAATATCAGCGTGAGGAACACCAGGGCCTGCGGCAGGAACTTGCCGAGGATGGCAACCACGATATTCCCGTCGGCCTTGGCAATCCACTCCTTGCTACGGCTGAATTTCAGTTCCATGCCGAGGGAATAGGCGGTGATGAGAAACATAAAGAGCATCATCACACCCGGCACGAAGACGGTGGAGAGGTAGAGATTGTAGTTGGTCCAGGGATTGGCAATCTGGTGCAGGTCGATGCGGATGGGTTGCAGGAAGGCCTGTATCTGTTCGGGCGTATAGCCCTTGGCTCGCATCGTGGCTTGTCCCACGGCAGCGGAGCCGAGGTTGGAGATGGTCTTCAAGTCCTTCATCAGCAGTGCACCTGACATGATGGAGGCGAGGTTGTAATAATAGGATATCTTGGGGCGACGCGAGGAGAGCAGTGCCTCCGTTGTGCCCTTAGGGATGTAGAGGAAGGCGTAGATCTCATTGTCCTGAATGGCCTGACGCGCCTCGGCGACACTCGGATAACGCGCCACCACCTGCGAACTCTGGAACGCATCGAGACGACGGACGAGGCTGCGCGAGGTGGAGGTATTGTCGAGGTCGACGATGCCAACGGGCATATCCGTAGGCAGGCCGTCGTCCATCAACGATGTGAAGAAAAACAATGCCAGGAGCGGGAAGACGACCATGCAGAAACCGTAAATGGGATTCTTCCACAGAATCTTGCACTCACGCTTCGCGATAACCCAGATATTTCTTAGATACCTCACCATCTAACTACTGGCTCCTGACTACTGACTACTGACTACTTAATAATCAACGACATGCCAGGACGGAGGCCTTCGAGTTTCTCGACGGGACGAGCCTTCACCTCGAAGGTCTTCAAGTCGTACTGGCCGTTGGCCTTCGTAGCCTTCCACACAGCATACGAGCCCTGATCCTTCAGGTAATAGACTTTCATCTTCACCTCTTTGTTAAAGGCTGGCACGAAGGCAGTAAACTCATCGCCCACCTTCATGTCATTCAACTGATCCTCGCGAACATTAAACGTGCCCCACATATCGTCCATCACGGCAATCGACATGATGGGGGAGCCTGTGCCTACGAGTTCGCCCACCTTCGGGAAGATGTCACACACCTCACCATCCTTCTGGGCCACCTGCACCGTCTCGTGGATATAACTGTTCACCTCGTTGACGGCTCCCTTGGCACGACCCACCTGAGCGGCAGCAGCCATCTTGTCCTCCATACGGGCACCGTTCACTGCCATGTCGTACTGACTCTGGGCAGCCTTCATCTGGGCCTCCATCGCCTTATAGTTGGCATAGACCTCATCACGTTTCTGGGCAGAGACCACGCCCTCGTCGAAGAGACGCTGAATGCGTCCATACGACTTCTCGGCAATCTCGAAACCAGCCTTCGCCTGTTGGAGCACGGAGAAGGCGCCCTGTATCTGTTCCTTACGGGCCCCGTTCTGGGCTTTCAGTTCGAGGGCGGCAGCAGCATTCTCGGCACTGCGGGCCTGTTCCATCTTGGCACGTACCTCGGGGGCATCGAGGATGGCGAGGGTATCACCAGCCTTCACGAAGTCGCCCTCCTTCACACGGATCTCGAGGATACGACCAGGCACCTTACTGGACACACGGTACTCCGTGACCTCCACCTGCCCCTGAATGACATTTGGCTCACGGTCGAGGGCAAAGAATCCGATGAGGGCTACGATAATGATTACTGCTACAAAACCGACAATGGCAAGCAGGATGTTCTTATGTTGACTATTTGCTGACATATTTTAATTTACAATTTGATGATTTACAATTTACAATTTATTCAAGCGTGCCAAGGGACTTTTGGAGGTCAATCTGCGAGAGTTTCACGTCGATCTCTGCATCGATCTTCTGCGACTGGGCCTGGAGCCAGGCGGTCTGTGCCTCCATCACGGTGGTGGGGGTGATGACACCCTCCTTGAAACCGAGGGTAGCCGTACGCAGGTTCTCTTCGGCACGGGCGATATTGGCATTCGCCATCGTGAGTTTCTTGTTAGCCTCATCCACACGGAAGGTATTCTGGTTCACCTGCAACTCAATCATCTCACGGGCCTCTTCCAGTTCGAGGCTGGCAATGCTGGTGGCACCCTTCGAAGCACGTACCTTATACATCACATCGCCCCAGTTCCAAATGGGTACACGCACCATCACTCCGACATTCCAGATGCCACGGAACTTCTTCTCGAAGCCGTTATACAAACTCGGGTTACTGATCAGGTAGCCGCCTGTCAGAGCCACTTGCGGCAAATTACCTGCCTTCAACACATTCGTGGCCTGCTTGGAGAGGTCGATGGTATTCTGGAGCATCTTTAATTCCGGACGGAAGGCAACGGCTTTCTCCACCTCCAGTTGTGGGGTGAGCGTCACCACAGCGATCTCCTCGACATGCTCGTCTGCGAGGGTGATATCCTCATTGACAGGCAGGCCACAGAGTTCGCAGAGCAGCATCCTCGACAGCACCAGACCATCGTTGACTTTCATGACAGCCATCTCTGCCTCATTCACTTTCACGCTGACACTCAGGCCCTCGCTACGGGTTGCCATACCCTCCTCGATCATCTTACTGACATCCGAGTCGAGTTTCTTCACGAGGTCCAGATAACCGTCGGCGAGTTTCTTCTTATGCGTCAGCGACACCACCTGCCAATAAGCCTGGTCGATCTTGTAGAGCGTGGCCTGACGCTTGGCTTCCGTGGAGTTCTGTGCCAGACTCTCACTGATATCAGCCATCTTGTTCATGGCGATAATGGCACCACCCATGAAGACGGGCTGCGTCAACAGGATGGAACCGGCCCACACATTACGGGTATCGGTATGGAAGGCCTCCACGAGGTCGGCTCCGAGGGCATTCATCTGTCCAGCCAAGGAGGTCATACCGTCCTGTAATTGCGTCTGCAAGCCCCCCATCGTCTGTTGCACTTGTTCAGCGGGCATCCCCATCTGCACAAAAGCCCCACCCAATTGGGTCAAGGTCTGTCCGAGACCCTGCATCTGTGGCTGCATACCAGTGACCAGAGCAGTTCCCAGATTAGGGAATGCACTCTTCTGGGCATCATTCAACAGGGAGATCTCCCGACTGGTGTGCTCGTAGGTTCCTATGGCACTCACGTGGGGCAGATACTTGGTGCGTGCTGCCTTACGGGCATTCGCAGCCACATCCTGCTTGACTTGCGAGATACGCATCTGTTTGTTGTTGCGCAGCGCCATCGCCCGACAACTGTCGAGTGTCAGCAACCTTTGTGCGCTGACAGGCATCACCGCCCCAACAAACAAAACACTTAAAATAAATCTTACCATATCAATCAAAGTTGAACGTTCTGGATCCAATCATGTTACCATCGGCGAAGATGCTGACACGGTACTGTCCGCCCTCCAACATCTGCGACACATCCCAGTAGGTGATTACCGTCACTTCCTCACCCGTATACTCGATGCTCTTCTTCATCGAATATTGCAGGTTCTTGTTCTCGTAAGGGAACGAGCCGCCACCGCTCAGCACGTTACCGCCAGGGTTCTGGATGCGCACATAGACCGTGCGGTTACCATTCGAGGCAGTGACATTCTTCGTGATGGTGAAGGTGACTTGCATCTTCTTCGTGTCTTTGAGTTTCTTCGTGGGCTTGTCGCGCTTGTTCAGCAACGTGAGGTTGATGTTCGTCGCATCCAGTTGGGCGGCGATAGCCACCTTCTCCGAAAGCGACGCCTTCTCACTGTTCAGACCAGCCACCTGCGCCGTACGCTGTTGCAGTTCGGCACTGACACGACTGTTCTCCTCTTTCAGACTCTCATTCAGACGGTTCAGCGAGTCCACCTGAATGATGTAACTGCGGAGCACCTCACGCACCGTGGCGAGTTCCTTTTTCAGTCGGGTAATCTCTCGGGCATCGTCTGCCTTCACCCGCTTCAACTCCTCCAGAAGTCGCTGCGTCTTCATCTGCTCCTGCGTCAACTGCTCCACGATAGAGTCGTTGTTGATCTGCGTCTTCATCTCGCTGTACTGCAAGGCGAAGCGCTCGTATTCGTTCTCCATCTCCTGTTTGTCGAGTTCCGCCAGTTCCTGCATATCCTTATTCACCTGCTTTTGTTCCTGCAGATTCATAAAGAGCCATGCGGCCCCGCCTATCAAAGCCAGGATGATTATTATCAACAATGGTATTAAACCTTTTCTCATATCAGTATCTGTATAATCGGGTGCAAAGGTACTTAATTCTACTGAAATCCCAAAATTTTTTCACATTTGTTTGGCCATTTCACAGAATTATACTATATTTGCAACATCTTTTGAAAGAGAGGCCTATGCAAAAGAACAGTTTTTTTCATAAGGTCTTTGACCTCTACTACGACGGTTTCCGTTCGATGCGACTCGGACGGACGTTGTGGGCAATCATCCTCATCAAACTCTTCATCATCTTCGTGGTGTTGAAGATATTCTTTTTCCCCAACTTCCTGAAACAACACGCCAAAGGCGACGAGGCGGGCTTTGTGGCAACGGAACTGACGGAACGAGCCGCACCAGATTAATAACGACAACGAATTTTACGAATTTTACGAATTTTAATTATAAATGTATGCTACAAAATCTCTTTCTAAACATTGATGCCGGAACCATCGACTGGTCACGAGCGCAGTTTGCACTCACGGCAATCTATCACTGGCTGTTCGTCCCACTCACCCTGGGACTGGCTGTTATCATGGGCATCGTCGAGACGAAGTACTATCGTACTCGTGACGAGTTCTGGAAGAATGCCGCAAAATTCTGGCAGAAACTCTTTGGTATCAACTTCGCAATGGGTGTGGCGACGGGTATCATCCTCGAATTCGAGTTTGGTACCAACTGGTCGAACTACTCCTGGTTCGTAGGTGACATCTTCGGTGCACCCCTGGCTGTGGAGGGTATTGTCGCCTTCTTTATGGAGAGTACCTTTGTCGCTGTGATGTTCTTCGGTTGGAAGAAGGTATCGCCAGGCTTCCACCTCGCCTCGACGTGGCTCACTGGTTTAGGTGCCACCATCTCTGCCTGGTGGATCCTCGTGGCAAATGCGTGGATGCAGTATCCCGTGGGCTGCGAGTTCAATCCCGACACGATGCGTAATGAGATGGTGTCGTTTGCTGAGGTGGCCCTCTCCCCCTTCGCCATCGACAAGTTCTGTCACACCGTCATTTCCTCGTGGATCATCGGTGCCATCTTCTGCGTGGCTGTCTGTTGCTGGTATCTGATGAAGAACCGTGAGGTGAAACTCGCCACAGAGAGTATGAAGATTGGTGTCTGGGTAGGTCTGATTGCTGCTGTGCTGGCTGGTGCCACAGGTCATAAGTCGGCTCAGAGCGTTGGTGAGGTACAACCCATGAAACTGGCTGCAATGGAAGCGCTCTATAACGGTGGTGAGGATCAGGGACTGACTGCCATCGCCTGGGTGAACCCCTTCTGTCAGCCTGACTACGCCAATGAGGAGGCTGCCCCATTGAAGTTGGAGATGCCCTACGCCCTGTCGTTTATGGCAACGAATGATATCCATGGTTATGTGCCTGGCATCAACGATATCCTTAATGGCTACACCAAACCCGACGGTACCGTAGAGCCCTCTGTCGATGAAAAGATCGCACGAGGGAAACAAGCCATCGAGGCCCTCGCAGCCTACCGCAAGGCGAAGGCCGAAGGTGGCGACGGTAACTCTCAACTTTCTATTCTCAAAGAGAATATGAAATACTTCGGCTATGGCTATATCAAGGACAAGTCGGAGGTGGTGCCTTTTATCCCCATCAACTTCTGGGCGTTCCGCATCATGGTGGGACTGGGGTGCGTCTTCATCCTCTACTTCCTCGTGCTGTTGCTGCTAATGTACGACATCCCGTTCCTGTCTGTCTTCACACGTCGTCTTTTGGCCACCATCGCTCTGTTGCCTGAGACAATGGCTGATGCGCCAAAGCGTCTTACGGGTCTCCCTTCATGGCACTACTGGACTGCCATCGTCCTCGTGCCACTGGCTTATATCGCCTCGGAGTGCGGATGGCTCGTGGCTGAGTTCGGACGCCAGCCCTGGACCATTCAGGACATGTTGCCCACGTGGGCTGCCGTCTCTGACCTGAATGCCGGCAGCGTCGCCCTCACGTTCATCCTCTTCCTCATCCTCTTCTCTACGATGCTGGCAGTGGAAATCAACATCTTACTCAAACAAATCAAGAAAGGACCAGAAGTCCAATGAAAGCCGAATGCATAACAAACGTGTTTGTTTATGCTGAGGCGCATCTTGGACTCAAAAGTATTTTTAACTATGACATACGAATTCTTACAACATTACTGGTGTTTCATCGTATCACTGCTTGGTGCGATATTAGTATTTCTGTTGTTTGTGCAGGGTGCCAACTCGATGGCGCGTTCATTGGGCTGGACAGAAGAAGGCCGACGCCTCGTCTACAACTCCACAGGTCGTAAATGGGAGTTCACCTTCACCACCCTCGTCACCTTCGGAGGTGCCTTCTTTGCCTCCTTCCCACTCTTCTACTCGACAAGTTTCGGCGGTGCCTACTGGCTCTGGATGATCATCCTTTTCACCTTCGTACTCCAAGCCGTCAGTTACGAGTTCCAGAACAAGATCGGCAACTTCCTCGGTCCGAAGGCCTTCCAGTTCTTCCTGACGCTGAATGGTATCGTAGGCCCGTTGCTCCTTGGTGGCGCCGTTGCCACCTTCTTCGAGGGCTCGAACTTCATCATCGAGAAGAATAACCTCATCGACGCTGGTGCCATCACACCCATCATCTCCCGTTGGGCCAATGCCTCCCATGGTCTGGATGCCCTGCTCAATCCCTGGGTATTGGTTCTTGGTTTTGCAGTCGTCTTCCTGGCTCGTATCTTAGGCATTCTCTACGTGATGAACAATGTCAACGACGAGGATATCCGCTCTCGTGGCAGTGTACGATTGATTGGTGCTGCCGTACCTTTCGTCGTACTCTTTGTGGCGTATCTCGTCCACCTGTTGTTGAAGGATGGCTTCGCTGTCAATCCAGAGACGGGTGAGATCTTCATGGAGCCTTATAAGTACTTCAACAACTTCATCGAGATGTGGTATCTGCTTATCTTACTCCTCATCGGTGTGGTGTTGGTGCTCTTCGGTATCGGCAAGACTATCGTCTCGAAGGATTACATCAGCGGCATCTGGCCTGCAGGCATCGGCACGGTTCTTACCGTCCTTGCCCTGTTGCTCTGCTGCGCCTGGAACAACACCGCCTACTACCCCTCGACAGCCGACTTACAGAGTTCTCTGACACTCTCCAACTCCTGTTCGAGTGAGTTCACGCTGCGTACGATGTTCTATGTATCGTTGCTGGTGCCCTTTGTACTGGCTTACATCGTCTACGCCTGGCGTGCCATCGACGCCAAGAAACTCGACAAGGACGAGATCCAGACTGACCACGCCTACTAAAGGAAAAGGGGAGCATTCGATGCTCCCCTTCTTTTTATCCTTTGTACCTGACGGCTAATAAGAGTACGTCGTCACTCCATTCTGTTCCCTCGATATAACGGTTGAGGGCGGCATGGATACTCTCGACAAACGGTTGTGGTGCCGGATCGGTTTTCTTCGCCTGGAGAGCCTCACCCAACAGTCTGGATTCCCCGTAAGATTTCCCTGCTGCATTCTTTACCTGCAGGAGTGCTTCGTTATAGAAAAGGAGCATCGTGTCAGGAGCAAGTTCATACGCCTGAGCATCCACCGGCAGTTTACTCACCTCCGTGCCAACAGTCAATGGCATCACATGACCGGTATTATTATATTCCAGATGCCCCGTCGAGAGGTCGAGAACACCCACGAACAGTTTGACGGCACTGTCTGCGCCGCAACTCTCTGTCAGGGCCGTATTGATGGTTGCAACGATACGTCCCGGCTCCGTCTCCACGGCAGACACTGTATGGAACTGCGTCTTTGCCACAGCCATCAGCATCGATGACCACACATCCGCATCCGAGGGATCACACATCATACAAAAGAGTTTTCCGTCACGGATCAACAGATCATAGATACCTCCTACCGACTCTTTGGCAGTGGTCTGCGAGACAAACGAACTGAGTGCGGCATGCTGAGGCAGACTGTCTGGGCATAACGTCCGTTTGATAGCGTTGATGATACCCTGCTTCGTTTCCCCAGCCACTCTTGCAGTGGTCTGTTCCTCCAACTGCGTATAGGCCTTATTCAGGTCCTTGTAAGCAACCTTTTCCTTTCTGACTCTCATCCGACAGAAGGCTGCATAGGCCAGTGCCAGGAGAAAGGCCAATGCCAACACGACATAATTCCATATCCGCTGCTGACGGGCAGGGGCGGCCTGCTGATCAGCGAACTTCTCCGCCCGCATGGCAATCGTGGCCAGTTCTTCTTTCTCTGTCTTGCTGGCCAGGTCAAGGGCCCGACTGAGTGAGTCGCATATCTGTTTACTCACGGCCAGTGCCGTATCCTTCCGGCCTGCCAACTGGTTGGCCTGATACTTCTTCAACAGCAGGTCCTTGATGGTCTCCATCGTAAAGGGCTCTTCCTGTTTGTCCAACAGCGCATTCAGACTGTGGTAGTTGTCGGCTGCCTCATTCCAGCGGTTAGCGATGATCAGGTAGTCATTGGCATTGATACGTCCTTCGGGCGTCTGACTGAAACGGGTTTCACGGAAGGCGTCAAACACCTTGGCGGCATCTTCCTTCTTGCCAAGTCCTTCGAGGGCTCTGGCCCGGTAGATGTCGAAACGTGCCACCTGCTTGTCAATGTAGTTCTGGTCGGCATCAGGCAACTGCTCATACTGTCCGACGAGTTCTCCGAAGTGGTCTATCCAAGCGATGGCTTTCTGATAGTTGCCTGTCGTAATACAATAATAGGCAATGTTGATAAGTCCGGCAATGGCGTTCTTATAGGCTGCTGAAGAGTGGTTCCTGTCGATATTCTCAAGGTGTTTCTGATAGGCCAGTTTGAAGCCGTCGTCCGCATCACCGGCAGACTCTCCGGCACTCGACTGGGAACAACCGAGGTAGATCAACAGGTTGACGTAATCGCTGGTGGTATCGCAGCCGAGGGTTTCAAGACGGTCTACAACGGGCTTTGCCATCCTGTATGCCGAGACGAGGTCGCCACGCAGGCACAACAGGTTGGCCAGTCTACTGGCCGACTTCGCATAGAACCCCACCTCCTCGGCATCGTCGGAAGTCTCTGCAGCCGTGACGGAATTCTTCCAATAGAACTCCGCCATACGTTTCTGATTGAGTTTGTCACTGGCATAGCCGCGCCAGTAGTTCGCACTGGCATGCGACACCTCACCAGCCTGTTCCAGACTGTCTGCAAGCGTCAGCAGCCGTTGGTAATCACGAGTCTTGTGGGCCACTTCTATCAGTTCCGTAGCCTTCTTACTCTGTCCTTTTCGCCCCGTATTGCCGCAGCCCACCGTCAGTACGGCAATTGCCACGCAGAGGAGCATCCAATGTCTTGTCTGTTTCATATTCTTTTGTTTTAGATGAGTTATTTCAGGTGCATAAGTAATGTGGTTTCTTGATGATGTCGATGTATTCCTGATAGGGGATATACCGTCCTCCCATGGATCGGAGGTGTGGCGTTTCGAACTGACAGTCGATGAGTCGTCCTCCGAGTATCTCAAACATACGTGCGAGGTGGATGAGGGCATACTTGGAGGCATTAGGCACCAACGAGAACATGCTCTCGCCAAAGAATGCGGCACCGAGGTTCACGCCATAGAGACCACCCACCAGCCGATCTTCCTGCCACACCTCGACACTGGCGGCAAACCCCTGTCGATGCATTTCCGTATAGGCCTCGATGATGTCAGGCCCTAACCAGGCACCATCCTCCTCATTGCGGTTCTGTGCCGTGGCACAGCCCCGGATCACCCCCTCGAAATCCTGATTGATGGTAGGTGTCAGGATGTGTTTGTTGATGAACTGCTGCATCGTGTGACTGACATGGATCTCGCTGGGGAAGATGACAAAGCGTTGCAAGGGACAGTACCACAGTGGTTCCTTCTGATGACGGAACGAGAACCAGGGGAAATAACCGTTCGAATAGGCCAGCAACAGACGGTCTATCGACAGGTCACCGCCTATCGCCACCAATCCGTCGTCCTCACCCTGATAAGGATCCGGAAACCAGAGGTCATTATCTAACTGAAACACCGCCATCGCTTTGTCTTTTGCTTTCGTCATCCTATCGTGATGGTATATCTGCTCATGAAGGAAGCCCCGGGCTGCAAATGGTTCATCAGGGGTTTGTCCTTAAACTCCCCCTTGAAGTCCCTGGGGTCGCCGATGCCGTACCACGGTTCTATGCAGACGAAGGGCGCCTGTTTGCCGTAGGGGCTCCAGAAGGCACAGACAGGTGTCTTGTAATCCACCGTCACAGCGGGCTCGCCATCGGTATCCATCAGCATGGCCCGACGCGTCTGACTCTTGTGGATCTTCACCGAGTCGTTGCGGAAGAAGTTGTTGCAGATTTCCAGAATACCCATATCCGCCTCCAAAGGCACCTCCACCATGTCGTGACTGCCGTCAGCATAACTCTTCAAGGCATCCATCGGTTCCTCATTGTCGAGTTTGATGATACCCTCCAATCTGCCGCCAGGCACGTTAAAGGCAGGATGTCCGCCAATCTGGAAGTGGATCTCCTGATGGTCCGTATTCTCCACATGCCAGATCACATGAATCTTGTTACCTTCTAAGCGATAGGTGATGGCGAGGTTGAAACGGTAGGGATACACCTTCAACGACTCCTCCGACTCATGCAAGGCCAGCGTCACCTTCTCCTCCGTCTGACTGATCACGGTAAACTCAGTATCACGGGCAAACCCATGACGAGGCAGATGATATTCCCTGCCATCCACCACGTAGGTATTATTGTTCACGCTACAAACGATAGGAAACAGGATGGGCGAATGCCTGGGCCACTGTTCCCCGGCCTGCCACATATACTCCCTACCCTCACTGTCCTTCACACTCTGGAGTTCTGCTCCCATCTCAGCGACCCGAATCGCCAATACTTCATTTCTTAGTTCTATCATAGTTGTTCTATTATTTTACATCCAAGATGCCATCTACCTCATGCGTTACAAACGGGCCTTCCTTAACCTCGAAGATGACAGAACCCGATTCTAAACATTCAAGCCCATGCCAAGTATTCTTAGGGATATCGACTCCCATTTTACCCTCTTCCTGGCTTAGCTCAACACTCTCCTGAACAGAGCCATCGTCATTATAGGTGGTAACTCTGACCTTTCCTCTGAGCAGAACAAAAGTCTCATCTTTCGTCACATGATGATGCACCGCAATCTGTGTTCCCACTTCCATCGCATTCAGGAAACGATGACATTTGTCCTCCAAAGACTGATGGAAATTATAGTTCATCCTCAACCTTGGTGATTCCTTTGCCTCTTCAACTAACTTATTTATTAATGTATTATCAATGAGTTTCATCTTTTCCATATAATCTAACATAATTGTCTCGCGATATCATATTATTGCAACCAGAGCCATCGGTATTATAGTTGGTACACCCGAGGAATGGCAATCCCTTTCCTTCTTTAACAATCATATATCCATCACGACATTTGTCACATTTCATTATTGGCAAAATACCACCTTTGAGATTGTTGGTCATGAAGTCACAGATTTCTGGTTCATTTGAGCATATCCACAATTTCAATCCATATGCTTTCTTATATCTTAACTGCAAAGGATAGCCACAAATCGGGCATCTCTTAACAATCTTATTATCCGTTGTTTCATCAACGACCAAGTCTCCGTGTACTACAATATTTGAAGAGTAATCATTTAGCAGTTCAATCACAAATTCAGAAGGATGCTCTTTGGGAGCGACTATATACACTCGGTTCTTTGTTCTTGTCAAAGCGACATAGAACAACCTCCGTTCTTCTGCATACTCAATAGAATGATCATCTTTCACAACGAACTTTAACACTGGATCTTCCTGTACCTGCGAAGGAAATCCATAAACCTCATTTCGAGCATTGATAATAATCACATTATCGTAACCAAGACCCTTGGCACGATGAACCGTCATAAACTCAATTGGTTTATTTTCAAAAGTTTTTGAGTATAGATTCCCCGTTTTCTCATCATATACAAAATCTGATGAACGGCCTAAATTATAGGCATCAAAACCGTATCTTCCCAAAAGCAGGATTGACGAATTAGGATTCTCCTGCAAAATATGCTTAACAACATTTTCTACCGTTTTGCCTATCAAGAAATACTTTCCGCCCTTGCCCTCATATTGTTTCCTGTCAACCTCCTCGGTATAAGTTTCAATTATTACGGGACTCTTAATATGCTTAGGAGAGGCAAGAGCCTTCCTTATTTGAGAAGTATTCTTTTGAATAAAACCACCTGCTATATCTATTACTTCCTGGGCATTACGATATGTCTTGGTAATACTGAGTTCTAGACCATAACCAAACGCTTCCTTGAAATGAGTAAACAAAGTTATATCAGAACCTGCATAAGCGTAAATGGACTGCCAATCGTCACCAACTGCAATAATCTTGGCATTACATAGATTACTTAGTTCTTTGGTTAGATTAAAGCGTTGCCTAGATATATCTTGATACTCGTCAACAATAATATATTTGAAATCTAGTTTCTTGCCACTAATTTCTTGTTCATGGATGATTTTAGCAGAATCATTTATCATGTCCTCAAAGTCAATAGCATTTTTTTCTTTTAAACGTTTGGAATATTCATGATAACATTGTTCACAAATATCTAGGAACAATTTTGTCCTAACATTATTTGACTTATACCTGAAACTATCAAACTTTTCAAATGAATAGCCATTAGTCTTAAAATTCTGAATAAATGTGCAAATCAGTTTTACCAAGTTTGCAATATAACGATTCTCTTCTGTATTGACGATTTTTTCAAAAACTTCTTTTGCAGGTCTTTCTTGCAACTTAAATCCATGCTCTATCAACTGCTCATTCAAGTGCTCTAACAAGTCTCGTCCATCATTGTATCGTGAGAAAGTAAATATTAAATCTGTTTTGTGTTTACGGTGCAACAGAACTTTGTCATTTACAGCCTTCTTGTAACGTTCAAGTTCTTCTATGGTATACCTGTTATTCTCGCCATCCTCTGTTATACCAAAATGTTCAATATAAGCAATCTTTTCTCCTTGCGTTATTGTAAAGTCAGGAGTATATGGCTTATGAGAGTAGAGAATGTTGAAAGGATATGGCTTTTCGTACACATACTCAATATTGTTCAAATAAAGGAAATTTGCAATTCTTACTTCTTGTGAAGATCGAAGCGTCTCACGAGCAATCGTTACTTTGTTTCCCGTTCGCTTATTAATGATTTCTTCTGTATACTCACTCATATTTCCACGAAGTGTGGAGAAATCTGCCTTTGCGATATAGTTGAAGAAAGTGTTAAGGTCATCCCCTTCATATGGAGCATCAAAATAACTACCAAAAAAAAGTATCAACTTATCAACCAACTCGGGATTTTCCAATATATTGCCTTTCAAATAATTGCTAATGACATTAAACATAAAGCCACCATCAACTATTAGCTTACGTTCTTCATCTTTACGCCGAAGTATTGCATAACCTGTTTTATGGAAAGTCGTCACAGGACAATCAATCTTCAAAGCCTTATTGATCTTAGAACGCAATTCACCAACAGCCTTATTGGTAAACGAGATCACTAAAATCTGATCTGGCGACACATTCTTCTTTTCTACTAGATATTTGACTTTTGCTGCAACTGTTGTTGTCTTACCGGCACCAGCACCTGCGATCACCAATGTATAATCCTCATCAGAAAGCACCACACGTCGTTGTTCATCATCAAGATTTATTGCAGGGTCAACTCTTTTTAGAATATTATCAAGGTATTCCTTTTCAGAAGCCAAATGTTTCTCTAAATATTCTTTATTGTGAATGGTAATGATTTCTGCACTTTCATTTTTACATAGGTCGTCATATTTTGATAGAAAATCCTCAATCCGTTGTATATCAATATGGTTTTGAGAGCAATAATAATCTAACGTTTTTGAGTGCTTTAAAGTGCAAAATTGATGGTATATACCAACATTGTCTTCACACAGAGGTTTATAATCTCGACGGGCTATATATGCGTCAGTGGATAGCAATTTTCTTAATTTATCCTCGAAGTTCATAAGATGGGATAGTTCCGAAGAATTAAAAACCTCAGAATCATCCTCTTTTGACTGCGATCTAAATATCCAACTAAATATTGACATAACCGAAATTACACCTTAATACATCACCCCAAAAAGAGCAACCTGTTTACATCCCTTAGCAATATGTATGATCTTACTTCTCTGTTAGACTATTATTTGCAAAAGTACAAAAAAGATTGGAAAGTAAAACTTTTTAGGGCGAAAAAATGAAAAATATGCGTTTAAAATTGGAAGATATGAGAAAAAAGTCTATATTTGCAAACGAAAGGAAACGATTTCCTCCCGCTGAAATGAAAGAGTAGCACCGTAATCGGGTTAGCAAATTAATTCAGCGGTTTTTATTTCCCGAGACATCATTTTGGGAGAAAAAGGAGGTAGGAATGGCTGCGCCTTTACTGGTTTACATCACCTTCAAACCTCAAAAACCCGCCCCAAAACTCAGGCACGTTTTTGCACCCCATGCATAAACGTCCCCCAGTTTTGGGGCTGGTTTTTGAAGTTCTGGGACGGTTCTTCAAGGATATGGGACAAGATTTTCAAGTTTTGGAATGGTATGTCATGGATTTGGAGCATGTCATTTTGATCTTTTAAAAGTCAGCCCCAAATCCGGGAGAAGATATTCCGACCTCGGGGAATCGTGCCCCAATTCTGGGTGAAGGAATTCCGACCCCGGAGAAATATCCCCCGAATCTAGGGCAAATAATTCCGCCCTCGGGAAATTATCCCTCGGATCCACGGCAAGATATTCCGCCCCCGGAGAAATGCGCCCCAGATTGGGGTGAAGAAATCCCACCCTCGGGAAATCATGCCTCAATTCCAGGGCAAAACATTCCGCCCTCAGGAAATTATCCCTCAGATTAAGGGCAAGAAATTCCGCCTTCGGAATATCATCTCCCGGTTTTCGGGCATGTTTTTGTGCACATTTACACAGAGGGACGGAAACGATGTGTAACATGACAATTGTGACAAAGGACAGTGCATGTTTTCACACACTTAAATCATAAACAATTATAAATATGAATGACTATTTGCTGAAAATTCGCTGAATTTCACTATCTTTGCAAATGTAATTTGAGAAAACATACTATCATAGATATCATTAAACTAACAATAAACATGATGAAATTGAAGAAGATTTATTTCGCAGCATTGCTTTCGCTGTCTATGATGACAGCCAATGCACAGGAGCCGACAATTCCCAGGGGAATGTTCGGCGCACCACAGGTTGACGTGAAGTTTGATGAGTACAAGGCAGCCCCGCAGGGTTTCGACCAGGAACGTGCAGGCATCGCCAAGGGTACCGTGAAACTCATTGAGTACCAGTCAGAGTCAGTAGGAACCATTCGTAAGGCCAACGTCTATCTGCCGCCGAAGTACGATGCCAAGAAGAAGTACAGCGTGCTCTACCTGTTGCATGGCATCGGTGGTGACGAGAACGAGTGGTACAAAGACGGCGGTAAGCCCGACATCATCATGGACAACCTCTATGCCGACGGAAAAGTGGCCGATATGATCGTGGTCATGCCTAACGGACGTGCCCAGAAGGATGACTCCCGGGCAGGAGGCATGGGCTCGTTCAGGGCATTCGGGGATTTCGACAAGGACCTCATCGGCAGCCTCATCCCTTACATCGAGAAGAACTTCAGCGTGTATGCCGACAGAGAGCACCGGGCTATTGCTGGTCTGTCGATGGGTGGCGGCCAGTCACTCAACTTCGGACTGGGTCACATGGATGTGTTTGCCTACGTCGGCGGTTTCTCTTCGGCTCCCAACACGATGCGGGCCGCACAACTCATTCCCGATGTGGACAAGGTGAAGAAGGAGAACAAACTCCTGTGGATGGTATGTGGTGGCGCTGACGGTCTGATGAACAACAGCGCACAACTCAAGGCTTTCTGTGATGAGAAGGGCATCCCCTGCACCCTTATCAACTACCCGGATGAAGGTCACAACTTCGTGGTGTGGAAGTACGGCCTCTACAGTTTCGCACAGTTGATCTTCAAATAAGCCTCACGCGCCCTTCCTGCGGATGACGAAAGGAAGGGCGAGAAAGAAGGCGAAAGGAAGGAACAACAGCGCCGTATGAGGAACGGCCTGCGAGGACTGCGGGGATTGGCGTGCCGCAAAGGTGGTCTGATACTTCAGCATGCGGTCGATATAGGCATCGACCTGTGACCAGTTCTCGGCCTCGACCTCGGCAATCAGACGGGGAAACACCTCGTGGATGTATTTCTGGTGTTCAGCGTCGATATCGTTGGGGAGCCGTTCGTCGGCAGCATGCCATGTGATGGTACCATGAGGCTTGGCGTGGGGAAAGATGCGCAATGACTGCCAACCGCCATAATTAAAGATGTATGTGCAGAACGACTGGGCAGCACTGAGACTGTCAGTATCGTCGGTTGGCTGCCGATGGATATAACTGTTGAGCGACTGGACGGTACCCATATTGTCGCACACCAGCAATTGACAGAAATGGACGGCTGTAGCCTGGGGAAGTGTACTGAGCGATGAGGGCTCGGCAGCACTCACAACCACGGCTACAGCCGTTGCATAGAGTATGGAACAGAATCTACGCATCAGATGGACTCGATGAAACGGATGATGGCGTCACGATCCGTCTTCGGCAGATAGTAGAACTTCTCCGTGGCGCGGTAGGCATCCGACTGCTTCGAGTAGGCGTGCCACATGATCGCCTCTAAGACGGTACGGGCACGACAGTCGTGTAATCTATCGTCGGAACCTGTCAGTTGACGAGACAGGCCACGACCCCACAACGGCGTGGTACGACACCAACCCGTACGGATGTCGTTGATCATGAACAGACGGTGCTGCACCATATCGGTATAGGGCCAGATGGTCTGGTTGGGATATTTGGGGAACATCTGCGAAGCACTCTTGCCAATGCTCTGGGCATAGGCCTTGGTGGCAGCATCGACCCACATATCATCGGAACCGGTCTTCCACGAAGGACGGTGACACTGCGCACAACCAATCTCATTGAAGAGATCCTTGCCGCGCTGCACATCGGCCTCGTTCAGGTTACGGGCGGCAGGGACAGCCAGACCACGGTGCCACACCATGAACTGATAGTACTGTTTGTCGCTCATCTCGTCCTGACCATTGTAGGGTGCACCGTTGAAGAGATACTTGTCGAACACATCCTTTTGCTTGATCGACGAACAACTCAGGATCTCGTTCACACGTTCGGCGATACCGGCATCGGTGCCGTCGGCATAATAGGGATGCAGGATGCTCGACGCATCGGCACCATGCTGTTTGATATACGCGATGACCTCCGCATCCTCGCTCTGTGCCTTGGCCCAGGCGGGAGTGGTATAAAGCCAGTGACGGTCACTACGGGTCACGTTGGTGATGTTCCAGATGGCATTGGCACCAGCACCGTCCTGCAGCGTACCACGTGTCATGGCGTAGGTGAAACGCTTCAACGGGCCGTGATCGCCACGATGCTCACCGGTGTCGTTATAGCCGGCAGCATAGTAGGCAGAGGCTTTGAAAGCACCCGTCTCCTTGTCCCACATGGCGGGATTCAACTCGACATATTTCGACTCTGCCAGCCACTGGGCCTCGATATCCTCGTCGCTGATGGCATCGAGCAGACCGGTACCATAGACACCGATGGTGGACTCTAAGCGCACATCGTAGTTCTCGGGTTTCGGATTGGTGTTGAAAGCCGACTGCGGGATACGTACCTCGGGATAGATGAGGGCATAGGTCTCGCCATCCTCAAAATGCATGGGCAGTCCACTCTCCATCGCCGTCACCTGTTTCCACTCAATCTGAATCTGATTCTCGTCGATAGGCGCCTTGAAGGGCGACATGGCCTGCGTCTGCGGCATACCTGTCACCTCGGAGATATAGGCATTGTTATCAGGATGATAGATGACCAACAGATAGCCGTTGCCAATCTGGTTGGCACGGTACTCCGTCTGACGCTTGCCGTGACCATAACTGGGGTGACAGGCAATACAAGAGTTACGTACCCAGGCTGGTCCCAAACCCTTACGGGGCTCCTGCTCGAAGGTGTAGAGTTTCTCGAAGAAGCCCTCACCGACGATGAAGTCTTCTTCCATACTGGCCAGATTGGTTACTGCCGGAGCAGGTGCTGAATAACTGGCCTTTTCTGTCGTTCCCAACTGTCCGCCAGGATACCATTCCTCAGCGGTGAAGTTGCCTGTGGCCTTGCCAAAAGTCTGTTCTTCCGGCGTCAACGCCCCTAAGCCATTCAGGCTGTCATTATCGTCGGAACATGCTGACAACATTGGTGCTGCCAGCATGCTCACGAAAAAGAGTCGTGATAATTTGTTCATAATTTTTTCACTTTTCACTTCTCAGTTACTCTTCCACTTCCCAATCTTCGTCATCCTCAAAGTTGATGTTCCAGATGGTACAGCAGTACTTCACGAAGGGCGACGGCATGTTGCTGATACCCTCGATGGCAGAGACATAGGCATTTTCCACTTTCTGGTTGACAGCCTCGTTCTTGACGCTGGCAAAGAAGGTGTGGAAACTATATGTGTTGGCGGTTTTGTCGGTAGAACCCAACCAGACGTTACGGATGGAACGGATGTTGTCGCGGAAGTCGGTGATGGAGTTATAACTATAGGGTGACTCCACGTAAGACACATCACCGGCAGAGAAGGGATTGGCAATCTTGGCTGTACCCACCTCGTTGGCAATGGCCACACAAGAACCCTCATCATCGCTCAACACCTGGGCAATGGCTGCCTTCAGACTGGCAAACGTACTGTTAGAGCCACTGATACCGGCCTTGGTCAGGTTGTCGGCAAATGACAGACCTTTCTCTGTCTGATAGTCCAGACCGGCAGCCTTCACGACACTCAGACGACTGCTGTTAGCACCGCCGTCCCAGGCACACTGCAATTGGAAACAACGTTCCTTGAGCAGTTTACAGATGGTCTGGGCATAAGCCAGTTCTTTCTCTCCGCTGATGTCCTCGAAGTTCTTGTAGGTGTCGTTGCCCTGTAACTCTGCCACCTTACGAGGCTGTCCGTCGCGGAAGAGAATGAACTCCAGGGCGTGGAAACCCAGGATGGTGGCATCCTCCAACATCTCATCGTCCATGCCGTTGTTGAAGTAGTTCAGCAACAGACTGCGGTTCAAAGGCCAGGAGTCGATGGTGGGGTCGATGTCGAAATCACTGGCAGCACCCATGAGGAAAGCCTCCGACTGTTCCCAGTACTTACGGGCCTGTTTGAAGTCATCGCAGGCACTGTTGATCTGTGCCTGGGTGATGGTGCTGACGGTCAGACCATTGAGGGTATTCTCCAATGCCTCGGTCTCGTCGGCCAGTTTGGTGTAGGTAGGAACAATCACGTTGCTCACCAGATTCTCCAGCACCTTACGCAGATAGGCCTCCTGCGTTTCAGAGAGTTTGGAGGAGGCTATCACAGCATTGGCAGCCTCCAGTTCACTCACCACACTGATACAACCGTCAATGGCAGCCTGTCCGAAAGACTTGTTGGCATAACTGGCAGCATCCGTATTGGCTGGATAATTATCGTTATCGACAATAGGAGTGGTGGTGACGATATCGAAAGAATCATCGTTGCCACCATTGTCATCACTGTCACTGCTACAGGCAGTGAACATCATTACGCCCATCATCAGGGCCAAAGAATAAAAGATCTTTTTCATTTGTTCTATTTTATTTGGTTTGTTTTTAAAGAAAGAATCCTTCGTAGGCCACGCCGATACTCACCGAGGGCTCATTATTATATAAGCTCTTCAGGAAGCGCTTGGAATATTCGCCCTTGATGACAATCTGACGGATGGGATGGTAGTTGAAACCGAATGCCATCCGCTTCACTTCTGTATAGTCGTAACTCACACCGTTCGTATGACTGGCGTAGGGGTTGTAGGCCTCGTAACGTCCGAAGAGATAGAAACGCTCGCCTTTCTGGCGCAGGCTCTGGATCTGAGAGAAGATATCATAACCGGCCTCGATGCCGATGGCATAGGCATTGCCACTGACAAAGGCAGAGTGTTTGTAAGGCGACTTGGAGTTCAGTCGGTTATACATATATTTCAGTTGGGCAGCATCACCCAGATAACCGTAGTCGGCTTGTCCCCGGACAATCCAGTTGTGGGCATTATAGGTGAAGTCAACAGACCCGATGGCTACCTTTCCTTTATAAGTAGCACCAGCGCCATTGGCATCGTTGGGATAGGTGTTACCGATGCTGTGACCATAGTAGCCACTCAGTCCGATGCGCAAGCCGGGAACAGAATAGTTGTCGATGCGCAAGGCAGCACCGTATTTATTGGCAACATCGAACTCCATCGGAGACTTATGTCCCTTGTGAATCCAACCTACATTCGTAAACTGATCCGCATTCAGACCTGCCAGGAACTGGGCCTCGTAACGGAAGTCCTTGTAGCGGCCCCAAAATGACACACCCGTCTGATGCCATGTGGATGGCATGATGGTGTTCTCGCCCTCAGGACGATAGACGGTGAAATAACTCAGGGGCTCGTGGTGGGCATTGTTCAAACCAACGGGTACGACGATATGTCCGACACGGATATTGGCCCAAGGGGCAAACGACTTCTGAAGCCAAAACTGTTCCAGTTCCACCTCACCGCCTTTCTCGGTCTCCTGTTCCCACTCACCACCTTCCTCGTCTTCTTTCTCGTAGGCAATTCCGGCGCCGCCGTGTTCGAACTCAACCTCTGTACCAAAGGTCCAGCCCTTGCCAAAGTCATACCCAAGATAGATGACGGCATGGGGGATGTCAAATCGTCCGTGACTGGGGTCGTCCTTGTGTTCCTCGGGCTGACTATATCGGCTTACATGGTCACTATAAAAGTTACGGGTGAAGTTGGCCTCGCCATAACCACCCACACTGAGGCGCGATGTTTTCTTTGTTTGGCGGGTGCTGTCAGCACTGCTCTCCTGAGCCTGTCCTGTCAGACAGAGTGCCATAATAAATAATGTGCATACAATTCTTTTCATCTCTGGTTGTTATCTTTGAAAACCGGGTGCAAAGGTACGGAGTTTAAAGAAATACCACAATACCTAAAAATGATGAAATCGCTTTCAGACTCTTGCGTGTTTCATAGGAAATGATTAACTTTGCACCATTAAAATAAATAAGGTACAAGAACGATGAAGAACTTGAAGATGTATGAGCCCGGCGACAAGATGATCACGCTGATCAAGGACAACTACAGTGTGCTGCAGGCATTAGGCGCATTCGGTATCAGTCTCGGCTTTGGCGACAAGACCGTCAGTGAGACATGCGAGATGAATCATGTGGATACCTACACATTCCTGGCAGTAGTCAACTTCACTATTAATGGGTATGGTGACTTCGAGAACGATGAGCAGATCAGCATCCCTACGTTGTTACACTACCTGAAAGCCAGCCATACCTACTACCTCGACTTCCAGTTGCCATTTATCCGTCGCGAGTTGCAGGAGAGCATCAACGAGGACGACCCTCTGGGTATGCTCATCATGAAACTGTACGAGGGTTATGCCCAGGAGATCCGTCGTCACATGAAGTATGAGGAGAAAACACTCTTTCCTTATGTCGAGTCATTGTTGGAAGGTCGTCCGATGAACGACTATAACGTCGAGACCTTCTCGAAGAACCACGAACAGACGGATAAGATCCTGCGTGAGTTGAAACTCATGATGATCAAGTATCTGCCAGCCGACACCCACCATAACAACCAGTTGACTGCCACCCTCTATGATATCTACAACAATGAGGAATGGCTTTGCCAACATGCTGAGGTTGAGGACCAGATCTTTACGCCAGCCATCAAACGCTTGGAACGGCTGACCAGACAGGACGATGTTTCGAAGAACATCTCACAGATGGTCTTCAAGGGTGGACAGGATAATAGCGAAATCCTCAGTGATCGGGAAAAGGATGTGATCATCGGGGTCGTGCAAGGCTTACAGAACAAGGAGATTGCCGACCGGCTCTGTATCTCTGTCAACACCGTTATCACCCATCGTCGTAATATTGCCCGCAAACTACAGATCCATTCTCCTGCGGGTCTTACCATCTATGCCATCGTCAATGGTCTCGTCGACATCTCCAGTGTGAAACTATAAGGAGATTCTCAAAGCACGCATGGCGTTGAGGACGGCAAGGACGGTGACACCCACATCAGCGAAGACAGCAAGCCACATGGTAGCAAGACCGAAGGTGGCAAGGATGAGTACAGCAACCTTCACACCGATGGCAAACCACACGTTCTGACGGGCAATCTTCAGCGTTCGTCTGGCAATACGGATGGCAAGGGCAATCTTCGAAGGTTTATCATCCATCAGCACCACATCGGCAGCCTCGATAGCGGCATCAGAGCCGAGACCACCCATCGCGATACCCACATCGGCTCGGGCCAGCACAGGGGCATCGTTGATACCATCACCCACGAAAGCAAAATTCTTTAATTGCTCTACCTGAGCGACTTTGTCGGCAGGGAGGAGTTCAGCATGATATTCAGAGAGATGGAGTTCGTTGGCAACATGGTCAGCCACCTCCTGACGATCGCCAGTAAGCATGATGGTACGAGCGATGCCAAGTTGTTCGAGTTGGGAGATGGCCTCAGGGCTATCAGACTTGATCTGGTCGTTGATGACGATATGACCCGCATAATCACCATTGATGGCTACGTGGATGATGGTGCCGACATGATGGCAGTCGTGCCATTTCGCACCGATGGCATCCATCATCTTCGTATTACCCACACAGACGATCTTATCCCCTACCCTTGCACGGATGCCATGACCTGCAATCTCCTCGACATCACTGACGACGCAGCCATCAGTAGCCTCATCAGGGAAGGCACTACGCAGGGCTGCGCCAATGGGATGGGTAGAGAAGTGTTCGACATGGGCAGCAAGATGAAGGAGTTCATTTTCATTGCAGGTGTCGGGATGGACAGCAGTGACAGCAAACTGGCCATGTGTGAGAGTGCCCGTCTTATCGAAGACCACCGTATCGACCTTCGCCAACACATCCATATAGTTGGCTCCCTTGATGAGGATACCTTTTCGCGAGGCCCCACCGATACCGCCAAAGAACGTGAGTGGCACGCTGATCACCAAGGCACAGGGACAAGAGACGACTATGAACATCAGAGCGCGATAGAGCCATGTGGCGAAATTGCCGCCAAAGAGTGTGGGGAGAATCGCCAGAGCAAGGGCGGCAAAGACCACGATGGGTGTGTAGATACGGGCAAAACGGGTAATAAAGGTCTCGCTCTGGGACTTCCGTTCGCCAGCATTCTCCACAAGGTTGATGATCTTGGCAACGGTACTCTCGCCAAAGGCTTTCGTGGTGCGTACTTTCAGTACACCAGAGAGGTTGACACAACCGGAGATGACCTCGTCACCAACATTGACATCACGAGGCAGCGACTCACCCGTCAGGGCGACGGTATTGAGGGCGGATGTACCCTCGATAATTACACCATCCAAAGGTACTTTCTCGCCTGGACGAATCACGATGACAGAGCCCACGACTACCTCATCAGGGTTCACATCCTCCTGACTCCTGACTCCTGACTCCTGACTCCTTTCCAGATGTGCCACATCTGGTCTTATGTCCATCAGGTGGGCGATGCTGTCGCGACTCTTGCCTTCGGCATAGCCTTCGAAGAGTTCGCCAATCTGGAAAAAGAGCATCACGAAGACAGCCTCAGGGAACTCCGTTTCAGCCCCAGGCAGAAAACCGATACAAAGCGCACCGATGGTGGCGATAGACATGAGGAAGTGCTCGTTGAACATCTCACCCTCGGTGATACCCTCCCAGGCTTCATGCAGCGTCTCGTGGCCTATTATTAAATAAGGTACGAGATAGACTAACAGCAGTTGCCACGTGGAGAGATTCAGATGTTTCTCCACCAACACGGCTGCAATCAGTAAGACAACGGTGATACCAATGAGCCAGAATTGTTTCTTCAAGGAGTGTTCCTCGTGCTCGTGGTGATGTTCATGTTCGTGATGATGTTCATGTTCGTGATGATGCTCGTGCGAGCAACTTTCACAATGTTCATGGGAATGAGAATGTGCCATATCTTTGCTAATTTTGGTGCAAAGATACGGCACATTTTATGCAACTTGGTTGCAAACTACTGATAACACTCGAAAATTGTGTCTACCGTCTGCTTTGGCATCTTCTTCGTCAACAGACTGACAATCCACACCACCGGGAAGCCACCCACCATAGCGATGGCACCGCAATTGATTGGATTGATGGGATTACCAGCCAACATATTGATGACAGTAAGACCCACACCCCAGATGAAGCAGGCCCAGACAGAAGCTGTCGTCACGCCACGCCAGTAGAGACCCAGCATGAACGGTGCGAGGAAAGCACCTGCCAGTGCGCCCCACGAGATACCCATGAGTTGGGCAATGAACGTAGGCGGATTGAGAGCGATGAGCAGGGAGATGACAATGAAGAACATAATCAGCACACGCATCACCACCACCTTACGACGCTCTATCTTCTCTGCCACAATATCGTCGATGGTACCATCCTCCACCTCGCCAGGCAACGACTTCTTGTCGCGATAGATGAGGTCGAGGGTCATCGTGGATGAAGAGGTCAGCACCAGTGATGCCAGCGTTGACATAGAGGCTGACAGCACCAACAGCACCACAAGGGCAATCAATACATCAGGGAGTGTGACCAGCATGGCAGGAATAATCGAGTCAAAGGCAATCTTACCTGTAGCCTCATTAATCACCGGATCATAGAGACGTCCGAAGCCACCCAAGAAATAACAACCACCTGCCACAATGAAGGCGAAAATGGTTGAGATGACAGTACCACGTTTGATGGCACTCTCGTCGGTAATCGAATAGAACTTACCCACCATCTGGGGCAGTCCCATCGTACCCAGTGAGGTCAGGATGACCACACCCAGAAGACCCCACGGATCCGGTCCGAACCATGAGGCAAAGCCACCATTCACAGCAGGATCGGCATCAGAAGGAATCGTAGCGAGTTTATCCACAGCAGCCGTCAGACCACCTTGTGCATTCAACACAGCCAGGATAACTGCCACAATACCGAAGAGCATGATGATACCCTGAATGAAGTCGTTCATCGCCGTAGCCTTATAGCCACCGATAATCACATAGACAGCGGTGAGGATGGACATGATGATGACACAATACTCGTAAGGGATCTCGAAGCCCATCTCGAAGAGACGTGAGATACCACTATATACACCTGCGGTATAGGGAATCAGGAACACGAAGGCGATGACGGAAGCCACCACACGCAGACCCTGATCGTTGAAACGGGTTCCGAAGAAGTCGGGCATCGTACGCGACTCGATATGCTGCGTCATCAGTTTGGTACGCCTACCCAGGATGATCCACGCCAAGAGGGATCCGATGATGGCATTACCGATACCGATCCAGGCACTCGACAGACCGTATTTCCAACCAAACTGTCCGGCATAGCCCACAAAGACCACTGCCGAGAAATAGGAGGTTCCGAAGGCAAAGGCGGTGAGCCACGGACCTACGGCACGTCCACCCAACACAAAACCGTCAACACTTCTGGCCTGCTTGCGTGAGTACACACCCACACCTACCATCACGACCAGGAAAATAACCGTTAATAAGACTTTTATAATCATTGGTAATCACAATTACTCATTACTAACTACAATAAATTAAAACGCAACTTGTACTTGGGCCTGAAGCCAGTTATAATCCTTTGAACTGATATTCTCACCACAAAGACAACGGGTGTACTGCAACTGTACACGGCACTTCTTGTAGAACCAATACTGCAAACCGAGAGTCAGGTTGGTCTGATCCCAGCCGTCCACCTTCGTATTCCTGTCGAAGGTCTCGCCAGAGGCTACGACGTCGAGAGCACCTGCCACAGGAATCGTCGTCGTGACATAACCACCACGGGAACCTACCTCACCGTCCTCACCACCAAGCCACTCGGCACGGATACTGGCAGGACGGGCTTCCTTATACTGACCTTCCGAATAGGGCAGTGTCTTGTATTCAGCACCTACGCTGTAACGGTTGCGCTTGTAGTTATCGCCCACGTTGATATCAGGGTTCCAGGCAGCCGTACCCACAGCACAGCCTGTGCCGAGATAACCAGAACCCACGATGCGAAGGCCGTCGAAGGGCTTCACTTCGAGTTTGGCGATAAAGTCTTTTTGGTTGTTCAAATCCTTGCGGTTGATTCCCTGTCCGCTCATCAGGGCGAGGTCATAGTGCAGAACCCCATTGAACAGGTCGCCATAGATATCAATACCCATATCACGACCATAGTTCACACCATTCAGAGGGTCTGGGCCTTCACCAGCCAGATAGAGTACAGCCTGTGAATAAACATCGATGAGTTCGAGTTGTGTAGGTGACATAGGATTCTCCATCGTATAGGAGTGTTTGAACTGTCCGAGACGGACTGTCAAAGACTTGTCGTTGGAGATGCGATAGTCGGTGTAATACTCCTGAACCACACTGGAGAAATCGTGCATAAACATAAACGACCAGCGGTCAGTGATACGGGCTTTTGCCCAAAGCAGTGTGCGTTTCAGATTGTAAGAGTTGGTCTTCTTGTCATTGATGTCCTGGTAACTCCAGCCACCTTGTGCATAACCGTTGAGTGTAATCCTGCTGGTGAAGTCCTTCATCCAGTCTGTCTCACCATTTTTCTTCTCTTGCCCCATAGCGGCAACACTGCTGAACACTGCCAGTGCCACTGCCAGCGTCCGAAACATGAAACTTTGTTTTCTCATCTTTTCATTTGTTTAATTAAGAGTTTAAGTTTATGCGGCGGCAAAATTAATATTAAAATTTCAAAAAACGATACATATTCCCGTTTTTTTTGTAAATTTGTGGCCAAAACAGCATAAAACATGAAACAAGACAGTATTTTACGCGTCGGTATCATCGGCGCAGGATGGATTGCCGAGAAAGCTGCCATCACGTTGAACGGACTCAACGAATGTGAATGTTATGCTATCGCCTCTCGTTCCCTGGAAAAGGCGGAGGCTTTTGCAAAGACATGGAAAATAAGAAAGTCGTATGGCTCGTATGCAGCACTAATCGCAGACCCAGATGTGGATCTGGTCTATGTCGCCACGCCTCATTCTCACCATTATGATGTGACAAAGGAGGCTCTGTTGGCAGGCAAGCCTTGTCTGGTGGAGAAGGCCTTCATGGCTAATGCCAGGCAGACAAAAGAGATTATCGAACTGGCTCACGAACGGAAGGTGTTTCTCGCTGAGGCCATCTGGACGCGTTACCAACCATTAGTAAATATAGTACGCGAACTACTTAACAAAGGTCAAATCGGCACACCACGACTACTGACAGCCACCTTAGGCTACTCGATGGGCGACAAGCCGCGTATCATGCGGGCCGACCTCTGCGGAGGAGCCTTGCTCGACTTGGGTGTCTATGCCCTCAACTTCGTCAGGATGTTCTTCCCTGCCGACATCGTCAGCATGGAGAGCCAGTGCGTGAAATCGAAGACGGGTATGGATCTGACCAATGCCATCAGTATCATACTGACCGACGGTATGCTTTGTAACCTCCAGTCGAGTGCAGCCTGCGTGGGCGACAATATCGGTGTCATCTCAGGTACGGAAGGTAATCTCATCATCGACAACATCAACAACCCCCAGACCATCACGGTGAATGGTCCAGACCGTACCTACATCGAGACCATCCACGTGCCTCAGCAGATTACGGGTTATGAGTATCAGTTCATAGCCTGCCGTCAGGCACTCATCGACGGTTTGCTGGAACCTCGCGAGATGCCGCATGAGGAGACACTCTACATCATGCAACTGATGGACGGGCTACGCCAGAAATGGGGCGTCCACTACCCGATGGACGAGGATTGAGGTTAAAATTGTTTAATAAAGTGGTTATCAAATAGACTTTGGACGTCATGCCGGGTCTTTGTTTAATGTGTCATTTAATTGAAAGGAAAATGAAATCTAGACAATTCCTACTCACAGTGCTGCTGGCGGCGGCATCTGTTGGTTATGCTCAAAACTTACAATTGAACGAACAGGAGTATTTTGAGCGTCAGGGAGTGAATGTGCTGGTGTTCAGCAACAGTTTTAATGGCGGTTTCAATGACGAGAAGAACTCTGGCATTGAAATCATTCATCATGGTGTACGTACCGTACAGGGTGGAGCCATCCGCCTGAATAATACGCCCGAGCAATGGGATCTTGTACCGAAGATGACCAGCCGGAAGGTGGACCGTGAGAACGGTAGCATCGAAGTAGCCATGCGTTACGACGACTACGACTTCGACAGCCGTGTGGTGGTGACAGCCAAGGGCAAGGCAGTGGAGATTGCCGTCTATTTGGACAAGCCCGTACCAGAGAAGTTGGCTGGCGAGGCAGGCTTCAATATAGAGTTCCTGCCGTCGCAGTATTGGTTGAAGACCTTCACGATGGACGGACGCCTGAACCGCTTCCCGCGCTATGCCACCAGTCAGACCATCACCCGTCCGAACAGCGAGAAGCCCAGACAGTTCAAGGGTTTCAAGACCTACGACGACCGGGGTACAGGCCGTTTTGTGGATCCTCTGCCCCTGGAGACTGGTCATCAGATTATCGTGGCTACCGACGATCCCTCGCGCATGATCCGCATCAGCAGTGATGACGCAGAGTTGAAACTCTACGACGGAAGGATGCTGGCACAGAACGGTTGGTTTGTGCTGCGCAGCATACTGCCGAAGGGAAAGACGGGCAAGGTGATGACCTGGACTGTGGAGCCCCACGCCATCCCCAACTGGATCCGTGAACCGAATATCGGTTTCTCGCAGATAGGCTATACCCCAGAACAGCCGAAGGTGGCTGTCATTGAACTCGACAAGAAAGACCAGCCGTTGGCAACAGCCTCGCTGATGCGTATCAACACCGACGGTACGACGACGGAGGCCTACAAGGGCAGCATCCTGTCGTGGGGACCTTACTTTAAATATAATTATGTGAAGTTCGACTTCTCGTCCGTGAAGGAGCGGGGTGTCTACTTTATCCAATACGGCAATACCAAGACAAACGACTTCCTCATCGACGAGCATGTCTATGACAAGATCACCGATGCCACCACCGATGTGTGGGTGCCTATCCACATGAACCACATGTACGTGAACGAGGGCTACCGCACTTGGCACGGAGAGCCTTTCAAGGAGGGCTATCTGCAGGCACCTGAAAGCGACCACTTCGACCTGCACCGCCAGGGAGCACAGACCGACACGAAGTACAAGCCCTACGAACTCATTCCCGGTCTGAATATCGGCGGTTTCTTTGATGCCGGCGACTTCGATATCGAGACGGGTTCGAACATCAGTGTGGTGCAGAACTTCATCCGCACCTGGGAACTCTTCAAGCCTCAGCGCGACGAGACGTTCGTCAGTCAGAAGCAGCGCTATGTGGACCTGCACCGTCCCGACGGCACACCAGACATCCTGCAGTTTATCGAACACGGCACGCTGAACCTCGTGGCACAGGCTGAGCAGATCGGACACATGGCCTCTACCCTTTCCAACTCCGTTCTCGACAACTACCACCACCTCGGCGATGCAGCCAGCATCACCGACGGTCTGCACTACGATCCAAGTCTGAAGCCCTATGAGGTTTCTGCCGACGGTAAGCGCAGTGGTACACCCGACGATATGTGGGCCTTTACCACCCGTAACCCCAGCCTCGACTTCCAGGCCGCCACAATGTTTGCTGCCGCCAGTCGTGCTCTTACGGGATATAATGACGACCTGGCACAACGTGCCTTGACACAGTCGAAACGGTTGATGCAGGAAGCTACCGAACTGATGAACCGTCGGGGACAACGCTTTGATACCCAGATTGAGGCTGAAAACAACTGGCTCACTGGCACTGGTGATGGCAATGCCAGCCAGAATCAGAATTCCCGTCGTCGTCAGCCCCGTGCCAGAAACAATCGCAGTGACTTGGCAACGAACCTCCAACTCTATGCTGCTACCAAGGAACAACAGTATCGCGACAACTACGAACAACAAATTTGGGAGGCCCTTGACTGGAATGTTTCGAACACCATGCAGACAGCCCTCGACGCTGTTCCATACATGGACGAGGCCTACAAACAAAAACTCCGTCCCTATGTAGAGAAATACGAAGCTTATATCAAGAGTTTCGACACGCAGAATCCTTATGGTGTACCCATCGGACTTGGCAACTGGGCCGGTGTGAATGCCGTTCTGAACTTTGGTATCACTGTCAACTATGCCCACATCTACTTCCCCGACATTGTGAGTAAGGATGAGGTCTACCGTGTCAGTAACTGGCTCTATGGCTGTCACCCCTACCATAATTACTCGTTTGTCGCCGTGGTGGGAGCCACCCGTCCGAAGCAGGTGTTCTACGGCAACAACCGTGCCGACTTCTCGGCCATCCCCGGTAATGTCGCCCCAGGTCTGCTGTTCCGCAAGCCAGACCACTTTGAGAACTACGATGACTGGCCCTTCCTCTGGGGACAGAACGAAGGCACTATCGCTGGCAACACCCAGTATATCATCTTTGGCTCTGCCCTCAAAAATATCGTTGGAGCAAGCAAATAAACTATAGACATGACGCTGACAGCACCTATCCGCCGTTCCCTGACTGCCCAGATCACCCTTTGGGTAGTGGGGATTGCAGCACTGGTGTTCGGCGTGATATGTTTCCTGATGTCAAACTTCTCGCACATCTTGCAGTTGTCGATTCTGACAGCCGTCGTCAGCCTGATTGTCCTGCTAATTGTCTGCTGGTTGGTGGTTTCCCGCCATCTGCGTCCGCTAGGTCTATTGGCAGCCTCAGCGGAGCAGATCGCCCAAAAGAACCTTGAAGAGCAAATCACGGAGACATCACAGAAAGACGAGATAGGCCAACTACAAAACAGTTTTGCCACGATGCAACATGCCTTGTCGGATTATATCTCTGAGATGCAACTGAAACGCAGCACCCTCAGTCAGCATAACGACGAGTTGCAGGCAGCCTACGATCAGGTCCGTGAATCAGACAGCATCAAGACCCAGTTTCTTAGTCGTATGACCGGACAGATGGTACAGAATGTGGATGCCATCTCTGAACTGACAGACACGCTCTGCGACCATTATAAGGAACTCTCCAAAACCGATATGGTGAAGATGAAAATCCAAATGCTGTCCTACACCGATGAGGTCACATTCCTGTTGGACAAGATGATGAACAACCCCACCCCTCACGAAACGCCCACGACACCATGACGCGCCTGACGACATACATCCAACAGCACCTGTCGCTGCGACTTGGCCTGCTCATCCTACTGGTGGTAGGTGGTGTGTTCTGTGTGTCGCTCAGTTACCTGTTCTACGAATCCAAGCGACAGGTCACCGAGGAAGCCGTCCATCGCGCCACACAGGCACTCGACGAAACTGTGCGCCATATCTCGTCTATTATGGATCAGGCGGAGGAGAACACCAAGGAGATGGAAGCCCTCATCCAGCAACATCTCCAACCCGACTCGCTGTTGGCCTACTCCCGTAGGATGTTGGAACAGCACCCCGACATCTTGGGGTTCACTATCGCCATGAAACCAGACTATTTCCCCCAATACGGCCAACGTTTCTCCGCCTATTCCCTCAGGCAAGGTGATAGCATCACCACCGTAATAGAAAAGCACGACTACTTCGCACAGGATTGGTACAAGAACCCCTGGGAACAGAAGCGAGCCATCTGGATGGAACCCTATATCGACGACGCACCAGGTAGTCTGACCTCGTCGGAATACAACTACTCCTACGTCAAGCCACTCTACGATGCAGATGGAGAACCCGTCGGTGTACTCTGCACCGACCTGTTGCTGAAATGGCTGTCGCAGGCCGTCACCACCGTTAAAGCCTATCCTAACTCTTCTGCCATCATGCTTGGCCACGACGGACGATATATCGTACATCCCGACACTGGGAAACTGATTAGGCAGACCATTTTCTCCGATCCTGACCCGCAAGCCCAAAAGGATGTCATCCTCTTAGGCCATTCCATGCTCGAAGGACAAAGCGGTATTTGGCAGATGATTGTCGATGGCAACCCCGCCCATGTGTTCTACCGTCCATTGGAACGCACCGGATGGAGCATCGCCACCGTCTGTCCCGACAGCGATGTGTTCAGCGGCTATAACCGTCTGTTGTACACCGTCTGGGCCATCATCAGCCTGTCGCTCCTACTGTTGCTCACCATCTGCTATCAAATCATCCGCCGCGCCGTTGCCCCGCTGAACCAACTGGCAGTCTCGGCACAGCGTATCGCTGACGGGCACTTCGACGAGACCCTGCCTCACAGCAACCGTCCCGACACCGTAGGCCAACTGCAAAACAGTTTCGTGGTGATGCAGCAGTCGCTCGCTACTCATGTCAGCGAGATCCAACAGATCAATGCCGCATTGGAGCAGCAGAACCAGGAACTGCAACAGGCCTATCTCCTGACCCGTGAGGCCGAGGAGCGGAAGATGGCCTTCATACGCGACATGTACCACGAGATACGAACGCCACTGAACATCATCAACGGCTTTACACAGGTGCTCTCCGAAATGCACCACGAGATACCCGACGATGAACTGACAGACATTACCGCCCGTATGAAGTCGAGTGCCGAGGCCATCAGCCACCTCACCCGCAGGCTCATTGACGCATCAAACGACCAAAATAAAGATTAAATACAGTTATTAGTAATTATGCGACACATTACACTATTATTAACCCTCTGGCTGCTGGCAGCGACCGGCGTACAAGCCCAGGAGGAAAACGAAGAAAACAGACGACTCACCATCAGCGGACAACTGCTGGATTCAGACCAGAAGGAACCTATGATTCAGGCCACCGTACAGTTGTTTCTCGCCCAAGACAGCGTGTTTGTAGGCGGAACGGTCAGCGACATCAAGGGCAACTTCATCATCGAGGCTCCTTCGAACGGCACTTATCGTTTGAAAATATCCTCCGTGGGTTATCAGACCATCGAGCGCGAGGTCATCCTTCGGCGCTACCAGAACCAAGACCTGGGTCGACTACTGATGTCACCCGAGAGTATCCTACTGAAGGAGGCAGTCGTCGTGGGTCGTGCCGCGCAGGTCGTGGTGCGTAAGGACACGCTGGTATTCAATCCTGAGGCCATCCGTACACCCGAAGGTTCTGCCATCGAGGAACTCATCAAGCGCATGCCTGGTGCAGAGGTCGACGAGGATGGCAATATCACCATCAACGGCAAGGAAGTGAAGAAGATCTTGCTCGACGGTAAGGAATTCATGTTGGGCGACATCGAGACCGCCATCAAGAACCTGCCCATCAACATCATCCAGAATGTGAAGTTCTACGACCAATCGAGCGACCAGGCCCGCATTACCGGTATTGAGGACGGCGAGAAAGAGACGGTGCTCGACTTCACGGTGAAGAAAGGCATGAACCACGGTTATATGACCAACCTCGACATCGCCGGCGGTACGCAGCATCGCTACGCCTCGCGCGGCATGGGAAGCAGTTTTACGGATAATACACGTATCATGCTGATGGGTAATATGAACAACAAGGAGGAAAACGCCGGCTGGTGGAATAACCGCGGTCTGAATGCTCGTAAGATGGCGGGCCTAAACTTGAACTACGACGACGGTAAGAAGGTGAAGGCCGACTTGAACGTGCGCTATAATCACCGCGACGGCGACAATGCCAACGAGAACACCAGCGAGAACTTCTACAGTCAGGACTACCGTACCTTCTCAAACAGTAATTCGCATAACTACACGCGCAGCAACAACTGGAACGGTAACATGCGTTTCGAATGGAAACCAGATACGTTGACCACCATCCTCATGCGCGCCAACGGTAGTTACGGTACCAACGACGGCAGACAGACCTCCGTCTCAGCCACCTTCTCCGACGACCCGTACCTCTACGTCGCCGACCCACTCTCTGATGAGGGCATCACCCAAATGTACAACGGACAGAAAGCTGTGAACCACAACCGTCAGGCCAGTCTCTCGTATGGTAAGAACAAGAACGCCTGGGGCATGCTACAACTCTTCCGTCGTCTTAACCCGAGAGGCCGCAATATCACCATCCGCTTCGAGGGCAGCCTTGGCGACAGCCAACAGGAGAATACCTCGAACAACGAAGTGCAACTCTTCCAAGTGAAGAACCAAGCCGGACAGGACTCCACCTATTTCACCGCCCGCTACAACACCACGCCAGGCGATAATAGCGGCTACGTGATGAGCACCACCTATAGTGAGCCTCTCTGGAAGGGCGCCCACCTGCAAGCCAGTTATGAACTGAGGTACAATCAGAACAAGAGCGACCGTCAGACTTACGATTTCAGCCACATGGCGGTGAATCCCTTCGCAGGTATCGTCCCACAATACCGCGAATGGGATCCCTGGCTCGGCACCGTCTACGACGACCTCGGCCAGTATCTCGACAAGAGTCTCAGCCGCTACTCCGAGTACAAGAACTATACCCACAACATCCGCCTCATGCTTCGCTATTATCAGGAGAAATATGAGTATAACATTGGCTTCCACGTGCAGCCCCAGCACTCCAACTACATCCAAGACTACCGCGGCATCTACGTCGATACCGTCCGTAACGTGACGAATATGACGCCAACACTCGACTTCCGCTACAAGTTCACCGACCAGCACTCTATCCGCGTGCAGTACCGCGGCGACACCCGACAGCCTGACATCACGCAGTTGCTCGATATCCGCGACGACTCGAACCCACTTTACATCACGGAGGGTAATCCCGGACTGAAGCCACAGTTCACCAACTCACTGAATGTCTACTACAACAACTATATCCAACGTTACAAGCGCTCCATTGTGCTCTACGCCAATTACCGTAATACCCGCAACTCCATCTCGAACATGGTGCGCTATGACCCCGAGACGGGCGGAAGTATCTCACGGCCCGAGAACATCAATGGCAACTGGAATATCAACAGCGGCCTAACATTCAACACCGCCATCGATACCACCGCCCACTGGAACATCGGAACCGACACCCGCATCAGATACAACAACTACGTGAGTTACGTAGCACAGCAGAAGGCCGATGCCGAGAAGAACACGACGCGCTCCACCAACATCAGCGAGCGCCTGAACCTGAGTTACCGCAACGACTGGATAGAGGTGACACTCGACGGCTGGTGCAACTACCAGCACTCACGCAACGAACTGCAACCCACCGCCAACCTAGACACGTGGCAGTTCAACTACGGTGGTCAGGTGATTTTCCGCGCACCCTTCGGACTGGAGATCAGTACCAACATCCACGAAAACTCGCGTCGCGGCTACAACGACCCATCATCAAACACCAACGAACTGATCTGGAACGGTCAGATCTCGCAGACATTCCTCAAGAGTAAAACGCTCGTTGTGGCACTCAACTTCTACGACCTGCTCCAGCAACAATCGAACTACAACCGCTGGATTGGTGCCACGGGCCGTAGCGACACTCGCTACAACGGCATCAACTCGTATGCCATGCTCCATGTGCGTTACCGTCTGAACATGTTTGGCGGCAAGGTCGACACTGAGGGCCACTATGACAAAACATGGGGCAACAACGGCGGTGGTAACCGCAACAATCAGCAACGCGGCGGACAAGGCGGCGGTAACCGTGGCGGTCAGGGCGGTTTCGGTGGTGCCGGTGGTGGCAATCGCCCGCGTAGATAAACCGACAAGACAACTCAAAAGAATAAGAATATGAAGGATTTTAATTACTACGCACCGACGGAAGTCGTGTTCGGTGAACAATCAGAAGAGCAGGTGGCTCAATTAGTGAAGAAATACGGTGGTACAAAGGTGCTGGTACATTATGGTGGCCAGAGTGCCATTAAGTCGGGACTGCTCGACAAGATATGCGATCTGCTGCAGGAAGGCGGCATCGCGTTCGTCAAACTCGGGGGTGTGGTACCTAACCCCCGTCTCTCACTGGCTCAGAAAGGTATTGAGTTGTGTCGAAAGGAAGGTATCGACTTTATCCTCGCCGTGGGTGGCGGCAGCGTCATCGACTCATCGAAGTGTATTGCCTATGGTGTACCTTACGAGGGTGACGTCTGGGACTTCTATCTCGGTAAGGCCGAACCAAAGAAGATGTTGCCTGTAGCCTGTGTACTCACCATCCCCGCTGCCGGTAGTGAGATGAGCGAGTCGTCCGTGATTACGAATGAGGATGGTGACGTGAAACTCGGCTACTCAAACAACCTCTCACGTCCTAAGTTCGCCATCATGAATCCCAAGCGCACCTTTACCCTGCCTCCCTATCAGACGGCAGCAGGTGTCACCGACATGATGATGCACACGATGGAACGTTACTTTACCAAGGACGACGACATGGATCTGACCACCGACCTCGCCGAAGCCTCGTTGCGCAGCATCAAGAACGCCGTCTTCGCCGTCCTGAAGAATCCAGAGGATTACCGCTACCGTGCTCAGATCATGTGGGGCGGCTCGTTGATGCACAACGATCTGACGGGTTGCGGCGTGGCCAGCGACTGGGCCACCCACCAGTTGGAGCATGAACTCAGCGGGATGTTCGACGTGACCCACGGTGCCGGACTGGCTGCCATCTGGCCCAGTTGGGCGCGCTACACTATGCACGAGAATCTGCGTCGCTTCGTACGCTTTGCCGTCAATGTAATGGATGTACCCAACGACTACACCGATCCCGAAGGCACCGCAGAGAAAGGCATCCAGGCGATGGAGCGGTTCTATAAAGCCATAGGCATGCCTATCAACATCAAGGAACTCATAGGCCGCGACATCACCGATGCCGAGATTAAAGAGATGACACGTAAGTGCAGCCGCGACTACACTTCCACGTGTGGCGGCCTGAAAGTACTGAAGGCAGAAGATATGGAAGCAATCTATAAAATGGCAAGAGGATGAAAATACTAATCATCGGTGGAACCGGCACTATCAGTAGTGCCATCACCAGGCAGTTAGCAGAGAGTAGCAACGAGTTGTGGTTACTCAATCGCGGTACCCGTAAAAGTGAGGTGCCTGCCAGTGTAAAACAGATTATCGCTAACATCGACGACACTGAGGAAGTGCTGCGACAGATTGGCGACACACAGTTCGATGCCGTCTGCGAGTTCATTGGATTCCTGCCGTCTCAGGTAGAACGCGACATTCATCTCTTTGAGGGACGTACCCGTCAGTACGTCTATATCTCGTCGGCCTCGGCCTACAACAAACCCGCTGCCAGTCACGTCATCACCGAAGGCACAGCCCTCGCCAATCCTTATTGGGAGTACTCTCGCAATAAGATTGCCTGCGAGGATATCCTAATGAAGGCCTATCGCGAGGAAGGTTTCCCTGTCACTATCATCCGTCCCTCGCACACCTACTGCGAACGTGCCGTCCCCCTGAGCGTGCATGGTCTGAAAGGCTCGTGGCAGGTACTGAAACGTATGTTGGAGGGCAAGCCCGTGCTGGTACATGGCGACGGATCATCGTTGTGGACACTCACATGGAACGAGGACTTCGCCCGAGGCTTTATCGGTCTGTTGGGCAATCCCAAGGCCATCGGCGAGGCCTTCCAAATCATGAGCGACGAGCAGTTGACGTGGAACCAGATCTATGAGTGCGTAGGGCGCGCGCTCGGTGTGACACCTAAACTCTACCACGTTGCCTCCGACTTCCTCGCCGCAACCTGTCCTAAGGCATGGGACTTCACCGGCAACCTCATCGGCGACAAAGCCGCTACCGTCGTTTTCGACTGCAGCAAACTGAAGCGCGCCGTACCTGGCTTCTGCGCCACCACCCGCTTCGACGAGGGTGTACGCCATTGTATCGCCTATATCCTCGCCCACCCCGAACTTCAAGAGGAAGACCCAGAGTTCGACCAATGGTGCGAGCGTATCATCGCGGCGCAGGAAGCGGCGAAAGGCCAGTTCTAAGACAAAAAATCCCTGAAACCCTTTTCCGTTTCAGGGATTTTTTGTAATTTTGTCGCCCGATATGATTGTATGTATTGCAGAGAAACCCAGTGTGGCGAGAGATATCGCACGGATTATCGGAGCGACAGCCTCGCACGACGGGTATATGGAAGGTAACGGCTATCAGGTGACGTGGACGTTCGGTCATCTGTGTACGTTGAAGGAACCTGGTGACTACACGCCGGCCTGGAAATCGTGGGCACTGACACAACTGCCAATGGTGCCACAGCGCTTCGGCATCAAACTTATCGACGACAACGGCATCAAAAAACAGTTTGCCACCATCGAACGCCTGATGCAGGCCGCCGACGGTATCGTGAACTGCGGCGACGCTGGACAAGAGGGAGAACTCATCCAGCGGTGGGTGATGCAGAAGGCACAGGCAAAATGTCCCGTTAAGCGGCTCTGGATCTCGTCGATGACCGACGAGGCTATCCGAGAGGGCTTTGCCAACCTGAAAGATCAACAGGACTACCAGCCTCTCTACCTCGCAGGTCTCTCCCGCGCCATCGGCGACTGGCTCCTCGGTATGAATGCTACTCGACTCTACACATTGAAATATGGTCAGAACCGTCAGGTGCTCTCCATCGGACGTGTTCAGACCCCAACCCTCGCTCTCATCGTCAACCGTCAGAAGGAAATCGAGAACTTCAAGCCCGAACCCTATTGGGTGTTGGCGACAGTCTATCGCGATACGACCTTCACAGCCACGAAAGGCAAGTTCACTTCGAAGGAAGAAGGAGAAAAGGCTTTTGCCAGCATCGAGGGCAAGCCCTTCACCGTGACGAAGGTCGAGAAGAAGGAAGGTAAGGAACAACCGCCGCAACTCTACGACCTCACCTCGCTGCAGGTAGACTGCAACCGTAAATACGCCTTCTCCGCCGAGATGACGCTCAACCTTATCCAGAGTCTCTACGAAAAGAAAATCACCACCTACCCCCGTGTTGATACACAATATCTCTCCGACGATATCTACCCCAAGTGTCCGCAGATCATGAACGGTCTCTACCAGACCAAGTTTGCGGGTATCGCACCCTATGCAGAGTTCATCAAGCCCATCGGCGGCAAGCCCCTGAAGAAGACCAAACGCGTCTTCGACACCTCGAAGGTCACCGACCACCACGCCATCATCCCCACTGGTGTCATCCCGCAGAACCTCACAGATGTTGAGCGGAAAGTGTTTGATCTTGTGGCCAGACGCTTTATTGGGGTCTTTCTACCGGATTGCAAATTCTCAACCACCACCGTCTTAGGAGAAGTCTTAGGTGATCCTAAGAATGACCTAGGAGAGCCCAGCGAATCCATCGAATTCAAGGTCACAGGCAAGGAAATCCTCGATCCCGGCTGGCGCGTGGTAAGAGAAGTGAAAAATGGAGAAGTGAAAGGCGAAAAAGCCGATGAAGAGAGCGACGAGAAAAAACAGGACGATGAGGAACGTACCCTCCCAACTTTCGTCAAAGGCGAATCCGGCGACCATAAGCCCACCCTGACCGAGAAATGGACCACACCACCACCCTATTACAATGAAGCCTCCCTACTCCGTGCCATGGAAACGGCAGGCAAGTTTGTCGAGGACGAAACACTCCGTGCTGCTATGAAGGAGAACGGCATCGGGCGTCCATCTTCCCGTGCCAGCATCATCGAAACCCTCTTCAAGCGCCATTACATCAAACGAGAGCGCAAACGTCTCGTTGCTACGCCGACGGGTATCGAACTCATCGACCTTATCCGCGAGGAACTCCTGAAGAGTTGTGAACTCACTGGTATATGGGAAAAGAAACTGCGTGACATCGAGCACCAGAAATACGATGCCAAGCAGTTTATCGACGAACTGAAACAACAGGTGGCAGAGATTGTACACGAAGTGATGTCCGACTCCTCCAACCGTCGCATCACCCTCTCCACCTAATCTATTGGGAAATGAAATCGTGGGGCGTGATGCCCGTTATTTCCTTAAATTTCCGTTGGAAATAAGTACGGTCGCAGAAACCGCAGTGTTCTGCGATGGTCTCGTTCGACCAATCCGGGTGGTCACGCATCACCCGTTTGGCCTCGTCAATACGCATCTCTGCCAACCAGTCGCTATAACGCACACCCTTCTGTCTAAGCCAGGCAGAGAGCAGATAACGGGGCACACCTATCTCCTCGGCGGCACTAGGCATATTCAGTCCAGCCTTCAAGTGACCACGTTTGGCAATCCAGGCATCTACAGCCAGATCCACCCGATGCCAGGCATCGTCACTGACACGCGCAGTCGACTCTTCTGTTTCTGTCCGAGCCTGTTCAGTCTCTGCCTCCACCACCTTGGCAGGGGTATTGCTGACCACAAAAAGACAGAAACTGTCGACCAGATAGAAGATGCCGAAGAAGAACAGTAGTGCGAAAACAGCCAGAAGCGGGCCATGACCAAAGATGATAATGGGTACCATGACCGCCATCAATGTCAGTTGGATGACACTCCACTGCATCCACCTCAGCACATGGTCCATATCCGCATCGTAATAGTTGGACAGTGTTTCCTTCAAGTGACGCATATAGCGCATCTCACGGATCGTATAGTAGATTTGCATAGCAGCATAGAGTACGGTGGCAATAATCTCTGTCGATAACAGTTTGCCAATCATAATGCCGATGGCGATGACAGTCATCGCCAGAAACCATACCGGCACACCAATATATTTCTCAACAAGACTTACCTGTCCTCTGCGTTGTAGATAAAGGACAGCCAGTGAGAAGAATACCGTACAGGGGATGAAGAAAGCGAGATTGAGCATGACAGCATACGTCACTCCCCGCGCGCGCAAACCTAATATATATTGTAACAGGAACTGAAGGGCCAGAAGCGACGTGCCAGCAAACAAGAACCAGCGCGACTTCCTCACCACGTCGCTGGTAATCGTGTTCCTGGGCAACAAGAACAGTTTGAGTGCCAACAACGACAGCAATAGGATGGCTGAAAATTGCATCAGTTCTATATACATGTCTTTTTCTCTCTTTTTACCTTTTTCGGGTGCAAAGGTAAGAAAAAAAACAAAAAAATACCCCAATAATGTGTAAATTGTGGCAATTTTAACACCTAATTCTCGTATTTCTCACACCATTAATGTATTTTTTACACCTATTTGCGTCTATATACTATAATTTTGCAGGCAAAAATTAAGTAACCATATAAAAGTATTAAAAATCTTATGAAGAAAAATGTATTGTTTGTCGTCGCTGGTCTGTTATTGATGACCAGTTGTTCACACAACATGGATTTTAGTCAACCCGAACCCCAGCCTCAAGAACCAGACAAGCAGGAGACCATCAAGGCAAATGTCGAGAAAATCTTCGGAGTCAACTTTGACCCGAACCAGGACTGGTGTACCACCCAAAATGGTAAGGTCACCATCACCATCGACAACCCTGAGTTGAAGGATGTCGAGAAAGTGCAGATCCTGACGGTATCACCTTTCGGTAACAGTGATGCCAACGGTGCCTTGTCACTGAATGAGAAGAAAGCCGCCTACGGCCAGAGCGTGACACTCAACTACGATGCCCCCAAGATGTACAACAGGCTGTATGCCGCCTGTGTTATGAAGAACGGTGAGTATTATATCAAGGGTTTCAACGTTGGTGAACAGAACGTTGTCTTCACCTCTAATATCGCAGGCGCACGCACACGTGGGACAGCAGGCGATTTCGACCTCGATGAGTTGGTCAAGAAACTTCCCCAGGAGCCTGTGCTCGGTGGTTCTGAGAAATCTTTTAATAATAGTAGGAACTGGAGCGGTTGGGAGAACGATCTGCTCTATAGTCTCTCAGCAGATGATGAGGCAGCCATGTGTCTGACCATCCCTGACTATACGGACGACTACCGTACCGATCTGTATGATGCCCTATTCAACAATTACCTGAAGAATAAGGTCGACAATATCGGCAAGATCAAGAACAGCCCCTATTACATGTCGAACAACAACTATCCCTTTACCACAGACGGCGATCCCATTATCCTGGCTCCTGTCTACAAGAACGACGGTATCTATCATGAGATTGAGAACTGCGACATCTACTATTATTATTTCAAGCAGCAGGATATCAAGAATTTGAGTGAGGAAGAACAGGTGCTCTATCTTAAGAGTCTCCCCAAATACAAGGCTGTAGAACTATACACCTCCATCGTCGATCCTTACGAGATGATCAACAACCAGATCAAACGTGAAACAGCCTTTGCCCTGATCTACTGGGGCGACGGCATACCCACAAGCGACACTAAGGGGCAATACTACTTCCCCGAGGGTTATAATATCGGTTTCATGCTCCGAAGCATCGACACCCCCGAGAAACGTGAAAAGGACGGTCCCATCCGCGATGGTGAGGTCTACTGTGACGGTCGTCTGAATACCGACATCAACAGCTACGGACACTTCAAGACCTCGGGACTGCAGCCCACCGATCCACGTATGGCCTGGTTCTGGGCAAATAGCAGAAAATATCTGTGCTGTGAGTCAGGTTCCGACAAGGACTTCAACGACATCATGTTCGAGGTACTCGGTGGCATCATGGTTCCCCCTCCCCCCACGATTGACCAGAACAAGTACACCTTCTGCTTCGAGGATACCCCCATTGGCGACTACGACCTCAACGACGTAGTAATCAGGGCTTATCGTCAGGATGCCACACACGTGGTATGGCAGGTAGTGGCTTGCGGAGCCTACGATGAACTGTACATCCACAATATCAACGGTGATGTGATCAATTCTGACACTGAGGTACACCATTTGTTCGGTAAGTCGGGCAAGGTGTTCATCAACACCGAGAGTGCTGATCCCGCCAAACAGCTTCCCATCGTGGAAGAGACGGTAGAGGTCGACGAAGACTTCTCCTTCCTCAAAAGCGACTATCAGCCATATATCATGGATAAGACCAATGGTGCGGAGACCCATCTGTCCATCAAGGCTCAGGATCCTCATGCCATCATGGTTCCCTACGAGTTCCGCTATCCGTTGGAGAAAATCTGCATCAAGGATGCCTATACCTACTTCACGCTCTGGGCTCAGGGTCTGTCAATCACCGACGACGAGAACGGCTTCAAGTGGTATACCTTCCCCGTCGAAGGCAAGGTATCCGCAGTGATTCCCACTTTGGAGATTACCTACTAAACTAGTTAATTAGTCATTAAACCTTAACCATATATTTTTTCAAAGGAAGGCATCCCGCAAAGGGATGTCTTCCTTCTTTTAGAATACATCCCTAAGGCAATAAAAAGACTGGTTCTTTCGTTATATGATAGTATGCGAAAGATTTTCATCATAACATCTGTTGCCATCATCGCCGTGCTGTTTGTGGGTTGCGGGGCGGATCAGGCTGTAAAGAAGGCGGAGAAATACTACGCTGTGGGCGAGTATTATGACGCGGCAGCACAGTATAAGAAAGCCTATTCGCAGACACCTTCTAAGGAGAAGGAGAAACGCGGACAACTGAGTCTGAAGATGGCGGAGTGCTATCGGAGAATCAACAATACCAGCAAGGCTATCACAGCCTACAAGAACGTTATCCGCTACAAACAAGCCGATTCGGTGACGCAACTGCGACTGGCACAGCAACTGATGAAGTCGGGTAACTACAAGGAGGCAGAGAAGAACTTCCAGACCGCCATCGACTCACTTGCAGTCTCCAATGCGGAAGAAGGTTTGACTACACTGGCAAAGAACGGTCTGCAGGCGGCAAAGATGGCTCCCGAATGGAAAAAGGAAGGTTCGAAATACACTGTGAAACGCATGGATCTCTTCAATTCGCGTCGCGACGATTTCTCCCCCGCCCTTGCCGGCGACGAGAGCAACCAACTCTTCTTCACCTCCACCCGTAACCAGGCACAGGGCGATGAGTACAGCGGTATCACGGGTTCGAAGCCCGCCGACATTTTCTGGTCACAGAAGGACGAGAAAAGCAAATGGGGTAAGCCGCAGACCATCGACTCAGAACTGAACTCCGGCTTTGAGGAGGGGGCGTGCTGTTTCTCACCCAACGGGAAGACGATGTATCTGACACAGTGCAAGACCGATCCACAATATCCCCGCTATGCCACCATCGCCGTATCCAACAGAAGCGATGCCGCCTGGAGCAAGCCCACGGAACTCAACATCGGAAAAGACACCCTTTCCAGTTATGCGCACCCAGCCGTCTCACCCGACGGAGAATGGCTCTACTTCGTCAGCGACATGCCTGGCGGTTATGGAGGTTTCGATATCTGGCGCTGTCGGCTCTACAGTGGTAAAGAAGTGGGCGGTGCTGAGAACTTAGGCGAAATCATCAATACGCCAGGTGACGAGATGTTTCCGACATTCCGTCCCAATGGTGACCTTTATTTCTCCAGCGACGGACATCCGGGCATGGGCGGACTGGACATCTTCATCGCCAAACCCAAAACCGTCGGATGGACCATTGAGCATCCAGGATTCCCGTTGAACTCACAGGGCGACGATTTCGGTATGACCTTCGAAGGACTGCTGAATCAAGGCTACTTCTCGTCGAGTCGCGGCGACAACCGGGGACTGGACCATATCTACAGTTTTTTCAATCCCGAGATTGTACAGACCGTGAAGGGTTGGGTGTATGAGCAAGATGGCTATGAACTGACGGCGGCACAGGTGTATATGGTGGGTAACGATGGTACGAACCTGAAACTCAGTGTACGTGGCGACGGATCGTTTACACAAGAGATCAAGCCTGGCGTAGACTATGTGTTGTTGGGTACCTGCAAAGGCTATCTGAATCATCAGGAGCAATTGCGTGTGGAGCCGGTGACGGAATCGGAGGAGTACGTATTACAGTTCCCATTGGCCAACATCGCTGCCCCCGTGCTGATAGAGAACATCTTCTACGACTTCGACAAGGCGACACTACGACCCGAGTCCACTACTGCCCTTGACGAACTCGTAAAACTATTGAACGAGAATCCCAATGTAACCATCGAGCTGTCTGCACATACCGACTATAAAGGATCCGACCAGTATAACGAACGCCTCTCACAGCGTCGTGCCGAGAGTGTGGTGGGCTATCTGATCGATCACGGCATTGCCGCAGACCGACTGATGCCGAAGGGTTACGGCGAGGGCAAGCCCAAGACCATCAAGAAGAAGGTGGCTGAGAGGTATGATTTCCTCAAGGAGGGTGATGTGCTGACCGAAGACTTCATCGCCCAACTTACGGAAGAACAACAGGAGCAGTGTAACCAGTTAAACCGTCGCACTGAGTTTAAAGTGCTCCGGACAACTTACGGTATGTTCGATACGGAAGGTAAATTAATACAAACGCCGCAACCAAAAGAAGAACCACAGGATTCAGAGGGACCTCAGTCGTCGGAGCCGTGGTAAGGAAGACACTCAGCGAGGTGAACACCGTCTGGAGCACCACCATGATACCGGCCTTCAGGGTTTCCAAGCCACCAAAGACGAAGAAAAGCGCCACACTCAGCACCACACAGAACACCGTCCAGAGGAGGGACAGTCGGTGGGCCTTTTCCTGTTTACTCTCGGGCAGGCTTTTCATCACCCGCGCCGTAAAGCCATTGTCCTCAATCTGCTGCTGTGCAGCCTGTTTGAAGAAATCCTCTATTAATAAATTGTCTTTATCGGTCATATCCATTGGATTTTAAATACTCTGTCAGTTTTTCCTTGCCCCGTTTCAGGTGAGACTTCACGGTGTTCTGGGGCAAGCCCGTGATGTCACTGATCTTGTCAATCGGATGTCCGTCGATCAGTTGGAGGGTGATACAGGTGCGCTCCACCTCCTTCAGTTGTGAGAGAGCTTGATAGATGTCCATCTGCAAGCCTGCGTCACCAGAGAATGCTGACATCCGTGCCACTTCCCTCGAATCAAGGTCATCTGTCTGTTTCCTGCTACGCACCTCATCATAGAACACATTGTAGGCAATACGGAAGAGCCACGTGGAGAAACTTGAAATACCCCTGAACTTCGTGATGTTCACGTAGGCTTTAATAAAAGTCTCCTGAGCCAGGTCGTCACTCAACTGTTCATCGCCCAACGTCTGGTTCAGGAAGAACCGACGCACAGGTGACTGGTATTTCCTTACAAGTTGGTCGTAGGCCCGCTTGTTGTGGAATACCGCCACCTGCGTCACAAGGGCTATGTCAGTGAGTTCTGCCATTTAGTAGAGTCTTTTCTCGGGCATCACAAGCCACAGCACGATGTAGAATATCAGTCCGCAGAAGGCTGTGAAGATGGTGAGGAAGGCATAGGCGATACGCACCATCACTGGGTCGAACTCCATATACTCGGCGATTCCGCCACAAACACCTGCTATCACTCTGTCATTAGAGCGCATCAATCTCTTGGTCATAATTCTGAGTTATTTGAGTTGTTGTTACTGTTATTATTGTTCCGCATGTTATTTAGCGGGTTGCCTCCAGTGTTTCCGGACTGACGAGCCACAAACCACTTTCCCAGTCCGATGAAGAACACCAGTGCACCGATGCCGATACCGAGTTTACCGATGATGATACCGAGGAAGATGGCGAGACCAACACCTACGAACATCTGGCGGATACCTGCCTGATACTCACTGGTCAGGAAATTGCTGTCATTATCCTTCAGAATCTCGTCGGGGATAGGCTGTCCGTTCTGGATGGCCATCTGTGCCAGTTTGTAACGCTCCTTCCGGTTTCTGTTGACGAAGTAGAAGATAGCGATGATAATCAGTAGCGGAGCCAGGAGGAAGATGACGACGATAGCGACGATGCTCACTGCCATCCAAGGGGCGAAAAAGCCGCCGACGGTATCCATCACTTCCTTGAGTTCTTCCACATCACCGCTGCTCGAATAGGTAGTGCCACGGCGATAGGTAATGTACTTGTCATCTTCAGCATCTTCGGCATCTGCCGCAGATGTGGTGTCAGAAAAGGCCTCAATAGCATCCTTTTTGTTCTTGGAAGAATCCACCTGCTCCGTACGGGGCGTGTGGCGATGCTTCTGTGCTGTTGCGTCGGCATTCTGTCCGAGCGTGAGCACCATTGCGATTGCGATTAAATACTTTTTCATATCTCTCTTGTTTTTTGATTTCTACAACCGTTTGACGTAACAAATCATAAATTAGTTGCAAAGATAATGGTTTTTCCTTTATTTTTTTTAATTTTGCAGTCAAATATGCAATTACCGGAGGTTTTTGTACGGGAAACGAAGCAATTGATGGGCGAAGAACGGTTCCGTCGCTTCATGGAGGCATTCAACGAGGATGCCCCCGTCAGCATCCGCGTGAATAAGAGGAAAGTGGAGAGTGGAAAGTGGAAAGAGAATACCTATATAAATAAAGTGCCTTGGTGTGAAGAGGGAATATATCTCGAGGGTCGTCCGCAGTTCACCTTCGATCCGCTTTTCCACGCCGGTTACTATTATGTACAGGAGGCCGCCTCAATGTTCGTCACCCATGTGCTCCGTTCACTATTCACTATTCACTGTTCACTATTCACTGTCCTCGACCTCTGTGCGGCTCCTGGTGGCAAATCCACAGCCGTCCGCACCGTATTGCCTGAAGGCAGCACCCTCGTCAGCAATGAGCCCATCCCCACCCGTGCCCAGATACTTCTGGAAAACATCACGAAATGGGGCTGGCCCGACTGCATTGTCACTAACAACTATCCCCGTGACTTCCGTAAGGCGAAGGCGAAGTTTGACATCATCCTCTGCGACGTGCCTTGCTCCGGCGAGGGGATGTTCCGCAAGGATCCCGCCACCATCAGTGAATGGAGTCCGCAGAATGTGGAGAAGTGTTGGCGACTACAACGGGAAATTGTCGCCGATGCCTGGGAATGTCTGAATCCGGGCGGCCTATTAATATATAGTACGTGTACCTATAATATAAAGGAGAACGAGGAGAACATACGTTGGATCCTCGACACCTACGAGGCCGAGGCACTCGATATCCCCGTTGATCCGAGTTGGAACATCACGGGCTCGTTGCTTCCAGGCTTCGACGCACCCGTATATCGCTTCATTCCCGGCATCACCTGCAGCGAAGGACTGTTTCTTTGCGCGTTGCACAAAAGAGGAAAGTGGAAAGAGGAAAGTGGAAAGAGATTACCAAAGAGGGAGCAATCCCTACAAAAGAACAGACTGCCATCACCTTTGAAGGAATTGTCTGCCGCAGAACTATTCTCTTTCCTCTTTCCTCTTTCCTCTTTCCACATAGACTTGTCCTACCCCGAGGCTCTGAAATACCTCCGAGGCGAAGCCCTCGCATTGCCCCCCGATACGCCCAAAGGCATCGTCACCGTTACCTACAAGGGTGTCCCTCTCGGACCGGTGAAAAACATCGGAAATCGCGCCAACAACCTCTACCCGAAGCCCTGGCGCATCAAGACCACGCACCTACCCACAGAAGAAATCAAAATCATAGACATACAATGAAACAGTATTTAGACATCCTCAACCGCATCCTCACCGAAGGCACCGAGAAAGGTGACCGCACGGGAACAGGTACCATCAGCATCTTCGGTACCCAGAGCCGATACAACCTCGACGACGGATTCCCCTTGCTCACCACAAAGAAACTACACCTGAAGAGTATCATCTACGAACTGCTGTGGTTCCTCAAGGGCGACACCAACGTGAAATACCTGCAAGAGCACGGCGTGCGCATCTGGAACGAGTGGGCCGACGAGAACGGTGAACTGGGACCCGTCTATGGACACCAGTGGCGCTCCTGGCCCGACTATAAGGGTGGTACGATAGACCAGATACAGTATGTGCTGGATCAGTTGAAGAACAATCCCAACTCGCGCCGTATGATTGTCTCGGCATGGAACGTGGCAGAGGTGAATGAGATGGCCCTGCCCCCGTGTCATACCATCTTCCAGTTCTATGTGGCAGGTGACAGGCTGTCTCTCCAACTCTACCAGCGCAGTGCAGACACCTTCCTCGGGGTGCCGTTTAATATCGCCTCATACGCCCTACTGCTCCAAATGATGGCACAGGTGACGGGCTATAAGGCAGGCGACTTCATCCACACCACAGGCGACACGCATCTCTACCTGAACCATATCGAACAGGCGAAACTCCAACTCACCCGTGAGCCGCGTCCACTGCCTACGATGAAGATCAATCCCGATGTGAAGAGCCTCTTCGACTTCCAGTACGAGGACTTCGAACTCGTTGGCTACGACCCGCATCCACACATCAAAGCAGAAGTAAGCGTATGATCTCGATAATCGCAGCGGTGGCGAAGAACCGCGCCATCGGATATAAGAACAAACTCATCTACTGGTTGCCCAACGACCTGAAACGCTTTAAGGCACTCACCACGGGCCACACCATCATTATGGGGCGTAACACGTTTCTCTCCCTGCCGAAGGGTGCCCTGCCAAATCGTCGGAACATTGTTCTGAGCCGCAGCACCAAGGCATTCGAGGGCTGCGATGTCTATCCTTCCCTCGAAGAGGCTTTGGAACACTGCACCCCCGACGAGGACATCTACATCATCGGTGGTGCCAGCGTGTATCGTCAGGCCATGAAGATCGCCGACCGTCTCTGTCTCACGGAGATTGACGACACCCCGGCGGAGGCCGACACCTTCTTTCCGTCCTATGATGAAGGCTGGCAAGAAGAAAGCCGTGAGGATCATCCCGTAGATGACCGTCACGACTTCCCTTATTCTTTCGTGGATTACGTCAGGGCCGAGCCTCGGTAAAAGCCTCCATGATAGCCGTTGGCCTGTGATCCTTAAAGGCGCCCAACGGGTAATGATGCTCCAACTCCGGCGCCCAATAGAATACGCCATGACAGTGTCCACCCGTCTGCGTTGCGGCGGCAGATATCAGTTGTTTCATAAACGCCTTGCCTGCCTCAGGTCGAGTCACCTCGTAACCCGTCTCCACAATCATCATCGGCGTCTGATATCGCTCGTAGAGGGCATTTATATTCGCCACGCATTTCTCCAAGGTCTCATCGTCGGAGGTGGTCAGGTTCGCCCTCTGGTCCCAGTAGGGATAGACGCTCAGGCCAATCATATCCCACTTCGCCCCGTACTGCCGCAGACCGTCGAAGATGAAATGATAGCGCTTCGGGTCGCAACCGCCATCCAGATGGATAATCACCTCTGCTTGCGGAAAGACTTTCTTCACAGCCTTGTAGCCTGCCTGCGTCAGTCCGGCATATTGTTTCATGTTCGACGAGGCACGACCCATCTCCCAGAGGAATCCATTGGTGGTCTCGTTGCCCACCTGCACCCACTTTACGATGATATCGTTTTCCTTCAACAACTGCAGGGTTTCACGGGTGTGCAGTGCCAGTGCCTCTTTCATTTTTTCGTAGTTCAGGCCTTTCCAAGCCTCTGGGATGATCTGCTTTTCTGGGTCAGCCCACCAGTCACTATAGTGGAAGTCAATCATCACTGCCATCCCCTGTGCCTTGGCACGACGGGCCATCACAAGCACATCCTCCTTGCTACAGAAGCCCGCCTTCGGATTCACCCAGACCCGCAGCCGCACGGCATTCAGGCCGAGTTCCTTCATCAGCACGGTGTTCTCCCGTTCCTCACCACGGGCATTGTAGAGTTTCACACCACGGGCTTCCATTTCTGTTGTCCCACTGATGTCTGCACCGAGCCAGAAAGTGCCAGTCCCCTGAGAATAACCCGGCAGACAGAGCCACACAACCATCAACAACGATAACAGATGCCTCATATTGTCTTGTTCTTCTCCTCCAAAAACCGCAACTCTGCTTCCAACATCTCCAGTTTCGGCATTTGATAGCCAGCCTCGCGGGCAATTTCTATAGGACGGGTGTAGAGATAGTATATCTCCATGCGTCGGTGGAAGTCGTAGTCCAGTCGCATGGACGGCGAATAGGGAGTCATCGCGTCTGTCATATCTATCATCTTATCGACAAACGCGGCATCCAGGTTCTTCACGCCCAGATGCTGGGCAGCACTCACCACCTCCATCATCTGTTCGCGAATCAGCTGTCTTGTCGACTTGTTCTTCAGCAGCAGGTCTGTCTGCGTGTGCAGCGCTACCGTCATTCCGTTGAAAGGCATATTCCAGACAGCCTTTTTCCATCGTGCCTCATGATATTCCACCAGTCCTGTCTCAATGCCAGCCTGACGGAACTCATCCACCACGGTCTGCATCAGCGCTTCGTCCTTGCATGAGTAGTTGGCCAGGTTGATGCTGCCATAACACTGGTGGTTGACTCTGCCAGGCTCTGTCTTCGCAGAACAGATAAAGGCCAGTCCGGCAGCCAGCTGCACGTCAGGGAACATCTTCTGCACATCCTCCTCTACCCCAATGCCGTTCTGAATAAGCACCACCAGCGTCTTGTCATGGAGCAATGGTGGCAGCAGCGACTGCAGTTTGCCGTTGTTCACAGACTTCAGACACACCAGCACCACGTCGCATGGCGGCATATCCTCCGTATACAGATAGGCGTTGACGTCATCCAGATGAAACGAGCCGTCGCAGGAGTCTACTTGCAGGCCATGCTGTTTCACATACTCAAAGTCGCTGCGCAGGAGGAAATGTACTTCCTGTCCTGCACGAGCCAGTTTCGCTCCATAATATCCACCAATGGCACCAGTGCCGATGATTCCGTATTTCATATTACAATATTCTTGTTTGGGTTCTGGGCTACAAAGATAAAGTTTTCCCACGACACTACCAAACAATATTTGAGAATAATTCAAGCAAATTGTATTGCCCGGTAGGAATAAGATGTCACCATACAGAAGCATACAATGCCAAACCCTTCTCTGTCAAGAGATATTTTTGACGAGGATGATGGGGTTTGTCTGGATACAAAAGGTGAACATAGCCGCCAGAGATGGCAGGAGTCAGCGTATATTCAATAAAATTCTTCCTATCTTTTAAACCAACAGCCTGCATCATCTCTTTAATAGACATCTGCTCGTTTCCCAACGTCTTAATAATCCTTATTAGGTTAGCATTGTCAATATGGACGATGTCGTCTTCCGAACTTGAGGGGGTACTTGAGGGGGTACTTGTGGGGGTACTTGTGGGGGTACTTGTGGTTTGCTTCCATTCTTCTGGAGGATTCACTATCAGATACCTGTTCTTCAACTCATTTTTCTCCCTCATCAACAAGTTTCGGAAAAAGAGTACAAGGAAATGGATGTCATGACTGATACCCTTGGCTACATTTTTATAATTGGCCCTGACAAGTGCATTACGGAAATACCATGAATGTTGTTCAAACAATTGGTTGTCCACCTTAAAGCCTATGGACTGCAAATACTTGATTGTAAAGACGGCAGTGGTTCGAGTGTTACCCTCACGGAAAGGATGAATCTGCCAAATGCCTGAGATGAACTTTGCCAAATGCTCGACAACATTTGTCATTGAGAGCCCTTTATAGTCGAATTGTCGCTCCTGATCTATGTCATAATCCAATGCCATACGCAAATCCTGCCATCGTCCATAGAGTACAGTGTCGCCTCGTAGAACCCATTCTTTCTTGGTGATGTCGTAGTCACGTAACTTGCCAGCATGTTTAAACACGCCATCGAATATACTCCTATGAATAGAAATGATACCCGCTGCACTAAAAGTGAATGCACGTTCATTAATAACCTTAGTGATATTTGCCGACACACGGTCGGCTTCTTCCTTGTCCTCATCATCTTCGTCGTGCTGGGTCTTGGAAACATAGTACTGCTTCACCAGTTCTCTGGCCTCGTCAATGGTTATCTCACCCTCAATATGACGACGGGCAGTGTGTTTCAGATAATCTGAAACTTTTAGGCCATCAACAGCCTGTAGACCGATGGCAACTTTCCATGCTTCGGCACGCTCTCGCTTATGCGGTTCACTTGCAACGAGATACTCGTCGAAATCCAAATATCCTTCTTTCTGCATCATATACCAATATCTTTGCAAAGATACGAATAAGTGAGAATAAAACCAAACAAAAATGGATTTATTTGTCATTTCGGGGATTATTTATAGCCCGAGGGAGAAGCCGGCGATGAGCCAGCGACCAGGCTGGGTGACGAGGCCGTAGTCGTGGTAGTGGTTGTCGAAGAGGTTGGTGGCTTCCAGATAGACTTTCCAGCGTGGCTGTTGCCAGGTGAGGCGGGTGTCGAGCAGGGCGTAGGGCTCGTAGTCGCAGACCGTGCTGTCAAAGTCGGTATAGGAGCCCACACGATCCTGCCAACGGAAATTCAGACTCAGCGAGAGCGGCTTTGACAATTGCAGACGAGCATTCGCTACAAGTTTGTGGCGCAGGTATTCAAGGGCGTACTGCGAAACGATGTTCGCGTCCTGTTCCTTGTCCTGATGGATGTAACCATAACTTACAGTGAATAGTGAATAGTGATGAGTGAATAGTGGAATCTCTATGGTAGCGGAGGTCTCAAAGCCAAGGCTGTTGATCTTGGTGTGGTTGACGCTCTGCCAGACAGCATCCTGACCTTGGGAGGTGTCCATGATCCAGTCTATCATATCCGTTCCGTGATGATGCCAGAGGGTGGAGTGAATTGTGAATAATGAATAGTGAATAGTTGTGCCGACTTCAAGGGCTGTCATCTCCTCGGGTTTCAGGTGGGGGTTAGCACTGTAACCTTGCAATTTGTAGTACATCTCCGTAAATGTTGGCATACGGAGCGAGGTGTTATAGGAGGCATGCAACTTCCAGTCGGGATGAGGACGGTAACTGATGTCGATGCCCGGATAGACAGTCATATTCATATTGCTCCACGTGTTCTTCACCGCCACCAGTCCAGCAGAGATGGTGATATTGTTAAGCAGCAGGTCGTGCTCTAGATAGCCACTGATATTGGTACGGTTCAAACCATAGGTATAGTTGCGATTCGTGCCGCTGATGTGGTGCGTCTGCGACAACGGCTCACCGAGATTACCGCTGACAAGGTCTTCGTTGCGGAGTTCTGCCCCAAAGGCCGTACGTCCAGCCACCCAATCGAAATAATTACTGAGGCTCACCCCATAGACATCGGTACGATTATAGTTGTATGGCATCTTCTCAGGCTGTCCCCGATAACCCTCATAGCGATCCCGGTTCTGATTCCAATAAATGTTTCCACTGAGATGAAACAAGCCCTGCTTCGTCTCTGCCTGAATGGCGGAGTAGAGTTTCGTGGTGTGCTCATACTGGTCGTCGGCCTGCCATTTCGGCGAGGCATAGAAGGTGCTGGATCCCCACCCCTTGTCAGCGATACCCAAGTGCCAGTGCAGACGGAAAGCCTCATCGTCATACTGACCCTGATAGAAAGCCTTCGCCCCACTGAAGTCCGTATTCAGATGTCCTGCTTTCGAACGGCAGTATCCGTCGCTGCGACTGTAGTTGGCGGAGATGCTAGAGGAAAGAGGAAAGTGGAAAGAGGAAAGAGAATACTTAAAGCCTGCATGAGCATAGCCGAATGATCCCCCTTCTGCATGGAATTGGAGGGAAGAGTCATTTCTCTTTCCACTTTCCTCTTTCCACTTTCCACTATCTACCGTCACGATATTAATCGCCCCCACGAGCGACGAGGTACCATATATCCTCCCTGCCGGGCCTTCGAGCACCTCGATGCGCACAATCTCACTGAGATCGACAGGCAGATCCATCGCATTGTGTCCCGTTTGCGGGTCACAGATGTTGACACCGTTGAGCAACAGGATGATCTGGTCGGAGGTACCGCCACGAATGGAGATGTCCGTCTGCGCACCAATCGGGCCTCGCTGACGGACATCCACGCCTACGGCGTATTTCAACAAGTCATTTACACTTTGTACAGGAGCCTGCGCAATGTCGGCACGATCCAGTACAGTCACCATTCTCGCTGCCTGACTCTTGGTCAGGGGCGCCCTCGACCCAGTCACACAGACTTCGTCGAGCATCCGCTCACTGGCTGTCATCATTGAAGCAGAGTCCGTCACGACGGGATCCGTCGAGACACTCTCCGCAGAGGCATAGGTCAGCGTGGCTACGGAGAGTACGCTGCACACCACCTCACGTCCGAGACAGGCAAAGAGCGAGTAACCCTTGTTTCCGAATTGACGGAACACAAGGACCGGGCGCTTCAAATTGAACGTTGGTTTGTACACCTTATTTCTTAAGTTTGAAGGAATTTTCGATACTGCTGAGTTCAGCAGAGAAGGCCTTGTCGACTTTCAGACGCTGCTCGATGGTGTTACAACTGTGTATCACCGTAGAGTGGTCGCGGTTGCCGATCAACTGTCCGATACGTGAGGCAGGCATCTTGGTGTATTTCTGTGCCAGATACATCGACACCTGACGCACCTGTACATAATCGCGCTTACGACTCTTGCTGAACACATGTTGCTGGGCGACGTTATAGTGCTGGCAGACTTTCTCCAGAATATCGTCGATGGTGAGCGGGTGATTGTCGACCTTCACGGCACGCTTGATGATACGTTCTGCAAGGCGCATGTCTATATTTGTGTTATAGACAATCGAATAGGCCATCAACGAATTCACTACACCCTCCAGGTCACGTACGCTGCCATTGGCGGTCTCTGCAATGAACTGAATCACATCGGCAGGAATCTTCAGACCGTCGCGACGGCACTTCATCGTGAGGATGTCGATACAGAGTTGTACGTTGGGTTTCTCCAACTCGGCAATCAGTCCGCAGGCGAAACGTGTCAACAGACGATCCTTCACGCCTTGCAAGTCTACCGGAGGACGGTCACTGGCCAGGATGATCTGTTTACCGATGCGGAACAGATGGTCGAAGATATGGAAGAAAGTATCCAACGTCCTAGGAGAAGTGGCCCACTCCTGAATATCATCGACAATCAGCACATCAATGGACTGGTAGAAATTGATGAAGTCATTGGTGGTATTGCGGCGTACGGCATCCGTAAACTGTACCTGGAACAGACGGGCACTGACATAGAGTACACGCCGCTGCGGATACAACTCCTTGCAGCGCACACCGATGGCATTAATCAGGTGGGTCTTGCCACAGCCAGAAGGACCAAATACAAAGAACGGATTGAAAGTAGACTTGCCCGGATGCTCGGCAATCGAGAGACCAACCGTACGAGGAAGTTTGTTGGAATCGCCTTCAACGAACGTCTGGAAGGTCTTCTTCGGATCCAGTTGTGGATTCAAGCCCTGAGGCACGGCAGCATCCAGCGTCGTCGGAGCCTTATTCGCACGCACCGTGGCCAGAGGAGCCTCCACCGTTGCAGGACCATCGCTCTCTACCTCCTGCGAGATCTTATTCGCCTGGTCTGTCACAATACGGTAGCGCAGCACGACATTCGTCTCAAACACTCGCGCGAGTACCTTACTTAACAGTCCCACGTAGTACTGCTCCAAGTACTCGTACACGTACGGACTTGGAACCTGCACCAGCAACGTATGCTCCGTCTCGGAGTAGGACTCGAAGACGATCGGTGCAAACCACGTTTTGAACTGTTGCTCTGTGACGTTAGCCTGGATAATCTGGAGGCAGTCAGTCCACAGCGCCTTATGACTTTTCGACATCGGCGTTTGTTTGTTTTCGATTCGTTTTGTTGTTTTCAACGATTTGTGACTGATCGTTGGTTTTCGAGTGCAAAGTTCGCACTTTTTTTTCAATTATGCAAATCCCTCAAAAATGTATCCGATGTTTACAATCGACCTAACTGCCTATCATTTGGAAGGTTATGCCGTTTCACATAAAAACGGATACAAAACGCATTTTTTAGTTTACAACAACCTGATCATCAGCGAGTTGAAAAATCAGATTCTACTATAATTCTTCATGAAACAAGTCGCAACGACATACGCATAAAGTTGTTTTATATAAGGAGATTCTCTACGCGCTGTTGAGAAAGATTATGCGTCCGTCTTATTTAGACGAAATTAAAATTACCTGTCTTTTTTACCAAAAATTGAAAAGTGAACATACCGCTTTGGATGCTGTTTCAAATCAATCATCAACGAGTCTACATGACCCATTGTTGAGGCCATATTGCGATAGAGTTCCTGGTCACGCATCAGCAGTCCCAGCGTACCTTCATTGCTGTTTAGTTTGGCTGTCATCTGCTCCACATTCTGGAGGGTATTGTTCACCTTTGCCATCGTCATGGCAATATCAAGGTCGCTGAGATTCTTAGTCAGCGTTGTTGTATTGTCCAGCAGACCGTCCACCTTCGTCAACGTGCCAGGCATCTGCTGATTCAGACTGGCTGTAAGGCGGTTCAATTCACTGGTGGTCGTAGCCAGATGTGCCGTAATCAGGTCTACATTGTGTAGCGAACTACTGATGGCAGGATTGGACAACAACATATTCACGTTGGCGAGGATAGAGTCAATCTTCGGCAACATATTCTCAATCTGTGGAAGCATGTCAGCCGCCTTGCCCAAAGCGCCAGACTGTTTTTTGCCATAGAGTGTATCACCGGGTTCCATCAAGTCATTAAGATCCGGACCGAATCTCAGTTCCAGTTTCACATTTCCCAAGAGGTCACTGGCTATCTCTGCCGTAGAAGCCTTCGGAAGACGGAGTTGTTTGTTCAGTCCGACTACTGCCACGATTTTCTCCTGACTGTCGTAGTTGAAGATAACATCCTCCACGACACCGACCCGATAACCGTTGGCATAGACCGGACAGGAAGCAGACACACCGCTGATATCGTCAAACTCCACATAATAACTGTCGTCTGTAGAAAAAAGCGTCAGTCCTTTCAGGAATTTCAATCCGAAGAACAACACCACGATTCCCACCAAAGCCACCAGGGCTATTTGCACTTCCTTTGAAAAAATATTCTTCATGACTTTGAACCTTAATTATTTGTATTATTTTACCTTTTTACTCTTAAATTCCTTAATGGCATCCTGTACATTCACCCGTTTACCGTCCTTAAAAGCAATAAGAAAGGCCTCAGGAAACTTTGCGAGAAGATCTTTCCGTAACTGGTTTATCTTGTTAAAATCTTCTGATGCACCTACAGTATACTTGTACAACCCACCTTCCTGATAACAATCGGTATCCTTCGTGCCCTTAAAGCGTGAATCATTGGTATTCAGTTTTTTCGGCGATGTCAAGATCTGTACCTTGAATATCGGTCCTGTCTCAGAAGACTTTGGCTCAGGCAACTTGACTTCCGGTTGCTTCGGTTGGGGCTGGCTCGTTGCAGGTTTATCTGGGGTTCCAGGATTTTCCGGGTTACCCGGAGTTTCCGAGGTTTCCGGTTGTACGGATTGCTTCGGCTCGGATTTGGCCTCGGGCTTCGATTCCGGCTTCGGCTCGGGTTTAGGTTCGGGTTTAGACTCAGGTTTGGGCTCTGCTTTTAGTTCTGCTTTTGGTTCTGCCATATAAGGCACTGTGATGCCGCCACTGAACCGTTTCTTATAGGCTGCGAATGCATTAAAGATACCACGCGCATATTGTTCTGTAGCCAACGACGTATTCATATACTGCTCCTCATCGCGCGTAGAGATAAAGCCCAACTCTATCAGACACCCCGGCATCGATGTCAGACGCAGTACAGCAAGATTGTCCTGATGGGCTCCCATATCCTGTCGACCCGTGGCCTGACAGACATACTTCTGCATATACTTGGCCAGTTCGATGCTGTTCTCCATATTCTTGTCCTGTATGAACTCAAACAGGATATCACTCTCCGGAGAGTTCGGGTCATAGCCATGATAGGTCTGCTTGTAGTCCTTTTCCAGAAAGATCACCTCGTTCTCACGCTTGGCCACCTCCAGATTCTCCAGCACACCGTTATTCTTACCCGTCCGACGACTCTTGCCCAGCGTATAGGTCTGGAAGCCCCGGACGGTATGACCTTTCGGCACGGCATTGATATGGATGGAGATAAACAGGTCGGCCTTGTTCTTATTGGCTATTTCTGCCCGCTTGTACAGTTCCACGAACTTATCGGTCTTACGGGTGTATATGACTTTCACGTCGGGACAGTTCTGCTCCACCAGTCGTCCGAAGGCCAACGCAAACTTCAGCGTCAGATTCTTCTCCTTGACACCGGCCTTGCCGATAGCCCCGGCATCGCCGCCGCCATGTCCGGCGTCGATCACCAGCGTGAAATTCTTATTTGCAGCCATTGCCATGGCAGCAAAACAACATATCGTTATCAGAAATAATACTATCCTCTTATACATTCTCAGTTTTATCCTTTATAAAATGTATCTCCACCCCAGCCCCGTCGCAGTCGGCCCCCATCGGGGGATTCTGCTTCGTCAGTGCCAGGTCGATGGAAGTGACCTGTGGGAAACGCTCCACGATGGCTTCTGCAATCCGCCCAGCCACATGCTCCAACAGATTGGAGGGCTGCATCATCTCCGTCTTCACCACCTCATAGAGTGTCGCATAGTTAAGGGTATCACCCACCTCATCACTCTGCACCGCCTGCTCCAACGGATAACCTACCCGCAGGTTAACGAGGAAGTCACCCCCCACCCTCCTCTCCTGGGGCATCACCCCATGAAAGGCATGGAAACGGATGTTCCGCAGACTGATATAGGAGGACGTTATCCGCATCGGCTCGCTCCACAGTTCTTACAGATCAGACAACCCTCCTGATAGATCAGGCTCTCGCTGCCGCAGTTCGGACATTTCTGTCCCTTGGCCTCGGTACCGTCAGTCACATACTTTTTCAGCGCACGCTCCACACCGTTCTTCCAGGTGTTGATGCTCTCGCTCTTCAATTGCAGCGACGAGACAAGTCTGATCACATGCTCTATAGGCATCCGGTAACGGAGCACGCCAGAAATCAACTTGGCATAGTTCCAGTATTCCGGATTGAACTTCTCCGACAGACCCTCAACGGTGGTCTTGTAGCCACGCTTGTTCTCAAACTGGAAGTCATAGCGCTTCGTACCGTCGGGGTTCACCTGTTTGATGATCTTACCGTGCGTCACCGTCTTGGGCAGCATGATTCCCTCATCGTCGTCCTGCAAACCCGTGAATATCTCGTAAGGATAACCGTCGAGCAAGCCCACGAGGGCCACCCACTTCTCCTTGTTGTTCTGGAAGCGCACCACATCGCACTCCAACACCGGCGGACGCACCTCCGTCACCTCTGGATGCTTACACGGGGTCTCGGCCTTCTTCTCCTCCAGGTTGTTGTCCTTGGCCTCATCCTCTTTCTTCGTCTCTTTCTTCACAGAGATCATCACACCCGAACGACTGCCGTCGCGATAGATGGTACAGCCCTTACAGCCCGAGCGCCAGGCCTCGACATAGAGTTTGTTGACCAGATCCTCATCGACATCATTGGGCAGGTTGACGGTGACGCTGATGGAGTGGTCCACCCATTTCTGGATAGCACCCTGCATCTTCACCTTCATCAGCCAGTCCACATCGTTGGCGGTAGCCTTATAATACGGTGACCTCTGCACCAGTTCGTCAATCTCTTCCTGCGTGTAACGCTGTTCCGTGTCGATACCGTTGACGCGCATCCACTCCATGAACTTCGGATGGTACACGATATATTCCTCGAAGGAGTCACCCACCTCGTCGACAAAGTCCACATGGGCACCTGCATCACCGGGGTTCACCTTCCGACGACGCTTGTAGACGGGCAGGAACACCGGTTCAATACCACTGGTAGTCTGCGTCATCAGCGAGGTCGTACCCGTAGGTGCAATCGTCAGACAGGCAATATTACGGCGGCCATACTTCACCATATCCTGATAGAGTTCCGGATCGGCATCTTTCAGGCGACGCACAAACGGGTTCTTCTCCTCCCGCTTGGCATCGTAGATCTCGAACTGTCCACGCTCCTGAGCCATCGTCACCGACGAGCGGTAGGCATTCAGGGCCAACGTCCTATGCACCTCCACAGAGAAGTCCGTTGCCTCCTGTGTACCGTAGCGCAGTCCCATCGCAGCGATCATGTCGCCCTCGGCAGTGATACCCACGCCCGTCCGACGGCCCTTGCCGCTCTTCGACTTGATCTTCTCCCAGAGGTGTATCTCGGCACCCTTCACCTCCATCGACTGCGGGTCATCGTTCACCTTTTCCAGTATCTTGTCTATCTTCTCCAACTCCAAGTCCACGATATCATCCATCAGCCGCTGGGCTGCCTGCACATGTTTCTTAAACAGGTCGAAATCGAAATAGGCCTCTTTCGTAAACGGATTCACCACATAACTATAGAGGTTGATGCTCAGCAATCTACAGGAATCATAGGGACAGAGGGGAATCTCACCACAGGGGTTCGTCGATACCGTACGGAAGCCCAGGTCGGCATAGCAGTCGGGGATGCTCTCGCGCAGGATGGTGTCCCAGAACAGCACACCCGGCTCGGCACTCTTCCAGGCGTTATGCACGATCTTCTCCCAGAGTTCCTTGGCAGAGATCTCCTTCTCGAAAGCCAGACTGGCATCGCCCGACTTACCCGGGTCTGTCGTGCTGTCAACGGGGAAGCGCTGCACATACGGTCTGTCGTTGATGGCAGCCTCCATAAACTCGTCGTCGATCTTCACCGACACGTTCGCACCCGTCACCTTGCCTTCCGTCATCTTCGCGTCGATAAACGCCTCCGAGTCGGGGTGCTTGATACTCACGCTGAGCATCAGGGCACCACGACGTCCGTCCTGTGCCACCTCGCGCGTACTATTACTATATCGCTCCATGAAAGGCACCAAGCCCGTTGAGGTCAGGGCGGAGTTGTTCACTGGCGATCCCTTCGGACGGATATGGCTCAGGTCATGACCCACGCCGCCGCGACGCTTCATCAACTGCACCTGTTCCTCGTCGATGCGCAGCACAGCGCCGTAGGAATCGGCATTGCCGTCGAGGCCGATCACGAAACAGTTCGACAGTGAGGCGATCTGATAGTTGTTGCCGATACCTGTCATCGGACTGCCTGCCGGCACGATATACTTAAAGTGGTCGAGTAGATGGAAGATCTCCTCCACCGTCATCGGGTTCTTGTATTTCTTTTCGATACGTGCTATCTCTTTGGCGATGCGCCAGTGCATATCCTCGGGCGATTTCTCATAGATATTCCCGAAACTATCCTTCATGGCGTATTTGTTCACCCATACGCGGGCAGCCAGTTCGTCCCCGCCGAAATAGTTCAATGAGGCCTGATAAGCCTCGTCATAGGTGTATGTCTGCATAAAACTCTTGGTTTTTGGGTGCAAAGATAAGAAAAAAAAACGAAATGCACACACGTGTTTCATTTTTTTTCGTAACTTTGCACCCAGAAACGAAACGAAACTATTAAGTCGATAAAAATGATGAAGACGAGACTTCAACGAACAGAATTGCTGCGGGCAGCACAGGCGCTGTCCACACCGAAGCGCACTGCCGCGATGTTCCTCATGGCAATGCTTGCCATTCTTACCTTCCCCACCAAGACGTGGGCGCAGGATCCCATTGCCAAAATAGGCGACACGCCTTATGAGTCATTGCGAGCCGCCTTTAATGAAGCCGCCGACGGCTCGACCATCACGCTGCTCGACAATGCCGACCTCGGAGAAGATCTGATCGACATTTGGGCTGATGAGGGCGAGAGAAATCTGACATTCGACCTGAACGGTTTCAGTCTTACAGGAACAAATGAACCATTGTATGTTCGTATCGGAGTGAACTTAACCGTCAAGGGTGGAACCATCGGCGGTCCCGATGCCGACAACGCCTGCGAGATTGCCATCCGTAACATAGGCGGTAAGTTGAACATTGAGAACCTTACTATCAGCCATTGCACAGATGGCATATTCAATGAAGAAGAATGGCTTGACGAAGAGACGTTAGTGACGGGTGAACTGACCATTGGCAGTGGCGTCCATATCAGTGCCACGGAAACATGTATTGATAATTATTTAGGAAAACTGACGTTCACCGCCCTGCCCATTCTGAGTTGGGGCGAAGAGAACTGCGGCATTACTCTCGGAGGAGGCAAGGTAATCAACTTTGCCGGTGAGGGTATCACCGCATTGCCAGATGGCTTCAAGCCGATAAAGATCATAATATATGACGAATTACCCTGTGTCATCACCAACGGCTATGCTGACCACATGAAAAGTGGCAGCGAGGTTATCGACCCCGCCAAGGTGTTTGTTGGTGAAGACAACGATATCAGCACGGTCATATACGATGGCGAGGCCACGATGACATACGGTGGTGGTATCCAGAACGTCAGCGTCACCAAGGGCAATGAGGTGAAGCAGTATATCTCTCTGCGAGCCGCCTTTAATGAAGCCGCCGACGGCTCGACCATCACGCTGCTCGACAATGCCGACCTCGGAAATGATTTTATCGACATTTGGGCTGATGAGGGCGAGAGAAATCTGACATTCGACCTGAACGGTTTCAGTCTTACAGGAACAGATGAACCATTGTATGTTCGTATCGGAGTGAACTTAACCGTCAAGGGTGGAACCATCGGCGGTCCCGATGCCGACAACGCCTGCGAGATTGCCATCCGTAACATAGGCGGTAAGTTGAACATTGAGAACCTTACTATCAGCCATTGCACAGATGGCATATTCAATGAAGAAGAATGGCTTGACGAAGAGACGTCAGTGGCGGGTGAACTGACCATTGGCAGTGGCGTCCATATCAGTGCCACAGAAACATGTATTGACGATGGAAAACTGACGCTCACCGCCCTGCCTATGCTGAGTTTTGACGAATGGGGCTACGGTATTATTCTCGGAGATGATAAGGTGATCAACTTTGCCGGTGAGGGTATCACCGCCTTGCCGGATGGCTTCAAGCCGATAAAAATCTTGGCATTTGGCGAATTACCCCGCGTCATCACCAACGGCTATTCGACGTTTTTTAAGAATATTGACCCGGCTGACGTCTTCGTTTACAACGACGAAAACATTATCGTCAGTATAACACTCGAAGGCGGAGAGACGGTCTGTAAGTCTGCAAAGGTATCCTTCCCAGAAGGCCTTAGCACATTCTTCTCTCCCTACAGTTTTTCTGTTGATAACAAGGATGTGAGAATCTATACGGTGACGGCTGTTGAAGAAGGGAAAGTGACCGTTGCTGAGGTCAAGAGCAAGGTGATTCCTCGTTACACACCTGTCATCATCAGCAATGAGAGCAGTGAGACCTTATTTGATCCGAACTTCATGGATTTGGAAGAGTGTGATGAGACCTTCGAGAATGACATCCCCGACGGTGTGGCTGATGAGTTCTGGGGTACAAATTATGGTACTACCCTCACGTATGACGCCTATGACTACTATGGTTTCGACGGAAAGAACTTCGTGTGGATGAAGAATGGCAGCAAGGTGGCACCTCACCGCTGCTGGATTGAGATACCGAACGAAAACTATGTCGATGACGATAATGACGAAGACGATGATGATGACGATGAGCCAATAGCAGCACGCCGACAGACCATCGTCTGGCCTAATGGCGATACAACTGCAGTACATTCCTTACTGTCAACTGTCAACTATCATCTGTCAACTGAAATGTGGTACACACTCGACGGGCGTAAACTCAAGAGCCGTCCCACTCAGAAAGGCATTTATATTAAGAATGGTAAAAAGATCGTGATCAAATAAAGGGAGGACCAAGATATGAAGAAAAAGATATTTGCACTGCTCGCCCTCGTCATGACTGTCATGACGGCGAGCGCATACAAACTCACGTCAACAGATTCGGAGCAAGGCACCATCAGATTCGCAGTAGGCGGCAACAGTGTGACCGAGGCAACCGAGGGAGCCACGGTCACCATCATCGTCAGTCCCAAACCGGGCTGGGGCACCGATGGTGTCACGGCAATGGCCTATATGGATGCGGACGAGATGCGGGCACGTACCCGCACCGGGATTGACCCCTCGCTTGTCAGGGACATCGAAGTGACACCTGTGGAGGGTAAGCCCAACCGGTTTACCTTCACGATGCCTGCCCACCACGTAGAGGTCAGCGCCACATTCATCGAGAGGCAGATGCACAGCGGCGACGTGAACGGAGACGACAAGACTAACATCGCCGATGTGGTGGCACTGACGAATGCCATCATCGCCGGTACGACGGATCTGAAGTACGACATCAACGGCGACAATCAAGTAACCGCCGACGACATCATCGCCCTCGTGAACTTCATCGCCAAAGGCTACGACGACGAGTAGCAGTCGGCCTCATGGCTAAACGAAAAGCCCCCCGAAGGTTCATCGACTTTCGGGGGGCATTGTTATGATGTTTCAAATCAGAAATCAAGAAACGACGATGGGCTTGTACTTCGGCACGAGGGTCTTCATGATGCACCAGCCGATGATATAGGCGACGGCACAGACGGAGAACACCACCATATAGGCGGCAGGCTTGCCTTCGAAGCCGAAGAACGTATAGGCGCTGCCCTGACCGGCGGCCCAGTCGAAGAACTCACCAGACGAGAGGTTGATGGCATAGGAGGCGAGACCACCAGCCATCGTACCGATACCCGTGATCGTACCGATGGTGGACTTGGGGAACATATCACCAATCGTCGAATAGAGGTTGGCACTCCAGGCCTGATGACCTGCACCCAGCAGACCTATCAAGATGGCGGGCCACCAGGCACTATAGGCACCGAGGGGCTGCGCAAGGAGTCCTAAGAGGGGGAAGCAGGCGAAGATGAACATGGCACGCATACGACCTAAGTAGGGATTCATGCCACGCTTCTCGACGAAATAGGTGGGCAGATAGCCGCCACCGATGGAGAGCACCGTCACAATGAGGTAGAGCGTGAAGATGAGCAGGATACCCATCGTGGAGTCGGAGGTATAACCATACTGGTCGCTGAAATAGGCGGGTGCCCAGAACAGGAAAAACCACCACACGCCATCCGTCATGAACTTACCCACGATGAACGACCAGGTCTGACGGAAGGTAAAGCACTTCCAGAAAGAGATAGTCTTCTCTTCCTTTATCTCCTTACGATCCTGCACCTCAGCGATGTCGCTGTCCTGATCGATATAGTTCAACTCAGCCTGATTGACATGGTTGCTCTTGTGGGGCTTCTCATAGAACATCATCCACAAGCCCATCCAGATGAAGCCCAGCACACCGATGATGATAAAGGCCATCTCCCAGCCCCAGGCACGTGCCAGCAGGGGGATGGTGGCAGGGGCTGCAAGCGCACCCACAGAGGCACCGCTGTTGAAGATAGAGGTGGCGAAGGCACGGTCTTTCTTGGGGAAATACTCTGCTGTCACCTTGATGGCAGCAGGGAAGTTGCCTGCCTCACCGAGGGCGAGCACCATACGGCACGACAGGAACAGATACATCGACACGGTGGCGATGGCCACGGCGGCATCACCCGTCAACTGACCGAGTTGGGCTACAGAACTGTAACCCTCCCACTCCATCGCTGCCCAGCCGCAGCCGGCATGGAGACAGGCACCCAGCGACCACACGAAGATGGCGATGAGATAGCCCTTCTTGGTACCCATCCAGTCGATGAACTTACCTGCAAAGAGGTTGGCAATGGCATAGAAGACGGAGAAATAGGCCGTGATCTTACCGTAGTTTGAGTCTGTCCAATGGAACTCAGGGGCGATAAAGTCCTTCCAGGTCAATGACAAGACCTGACGGTCCATGTAGTTAATGGTGGTTGCCAAGAAGAGCAACCCGCAAATGACCCAACGGAAATTGGACATCTTAGTGGTTTGTATAGGTGTCATATCATTATGGATTATTGGTTTTTAATCGCAGCCTTCTTACGCAGGTCGTGGTCGAGGATGGTCTTACGCATACGCATCGACTTGGGCGTGACCTCCACGAGTTCGTCCTGTTTGATATATTCAAGACACTCCTCCAGCGACATCACTGTCTTGGGGATGATACGGGCCTTCTCGTCGGTACCCGAGGCACGGACATTCGTCAACTGCTTGGCCTTGCAGACATTCACCACAAGGTCGTTGTCGTGGACATGCTCGCCCACCACCTGTCCGGCATAGACATCCTCGCCCGGATCGATGAAGAACTTTCCACGGTCCTGCAACTTATCGATGGCGTAGGCAAAGGCATTGCCTGTATCCATCGAGATCATCGAACCGTTGACACGGCGCTCAATCTCGCCCTTATAGGGCTGGTATTCCTTGAAGCGGTGGGCCATGATGGCCTCGCCCTGAGAGGCGGTCAGTACATTGGTGCGCAGACCGATGATACCACGTGAGGGGATATCGAACTCGATGTTCACCCGCTCACCCTGATTCTCCATCGAGGTCATCTCACCCTTACGACGGGTCACCATATCAATCATCTTCGAGGCAAATTCCTCAGGCACGTTGATGGTCAGTTCCTCGATGGGCTCGCATTTCTGTCCATTGATCTCCTTATAGATGACCTGCGGCTGTCCCACCTGCAACTCATAGCCCTCGCGACGCATCGTCTCGACAAGCACAGAGAGATGGAGCACGCCACGACCCGAGACAATCCACTTATCCGTAGAATCCTCGAAAGGCTCCACGTGCAGGGCGAGGTTCTTCTCCAGTTCCTTCTCCAGACGGTCGTTGATATGGCGCGAGGTCACGAACTTTCCCTCCTTACCGAAGAAAGGCGAGTCGTTGATGGTGAAGAGCATCGACATTGTGGGCTCATCGATGGCGATGGGAGCGAGGGGTTCAGGATTCTCAAAGTCGCAGAGGGTGTCGCCAATCTCGAATTTCTCCAGTCCGATGACGGCACAGATGTCGCCACAGTCCACAGAGTCAGTACGCACATGACCCATCCCCTCGAAAGTATGGAGTTCCTTGATCTTCGTCTTCTCCATCGAACCGTCACGGTGGGCAATCGTCACCTGCATACCGTCTTTCAAATGACCGCGATGCACACGCCCCACGGCGATACGACCCTGATAACTCGAATAGTCGAGACTCGTGATCAGCATCTGGGGCGTGCCCTCGATCTGCTGGGGCGCAGGGATGACCTCAATGATCTTATCTAATAAATAGGTAATGTTGTCTGTCGGCTTGTTGTAGTCCTCTCCCATCCAACCGTTCTTGGCGGAGCCATAGACCACAGGGAAGTCCAGTTGATCCTCAGTGGCATTGAGGGAGAACATCAGGTCGAACACCATCTCGTAGACCTCCTCAGGGCGACAGTTCGGCTTGTCCACCTTGTTGACCACCACGATGGGCTTCAATCCTATCTGGAGAGCCTTCTGCAACACGAAACGTGTCTGAGGCATCGGACCCTCGAAGGCATCGACTAACAACAGACAACCGTCCGCCATATTGAGCACACGCTCCACCTCGCCTCCGAAGTCGGAGTGTCCCGGGGTGTCGATGATATTGATCTTAACGCCTTTCCAGTTAATAGATACATTCTTCGAAAGGATGGTGATGCCACGCTCACGCTCCAAGTCATTGGCGTCGAGCACCTGGTTGCTGAGATTCTGTCCCTCACGGAAGAGATTACCAGCAAGCATCATCTTGTCGACCAGCGTGGTCTTACCGTGGTCGACATGAGCAATAATTGCTATGTTTCTGATATCTTGCATACCTATTTTCTTGTTTTACGGGTGCAAAGGTACAACTTTTCTTCGAAATATTTGTTGGAATGAGGAAAAAGTTGTACCTTTGCACCCGCATTTCGGAAAATCCGGAGCATTTGATGACGTAAACCGGCTGGTGATTGCCTGGAAAAGCGTCTGAAAGATGTTATTGCAAACAACATTAATCACATTCAAATTATGTATTTAGACAAGGCAAAGAAGGAAGAGATTTTTGGCAAGTACGGCAAAGGTACTACCGATACCGGTTCTGCTGAGGCACAGATTGCCCTTTTCAGTTACCGTATCTCTCACCTGACAGAGCATTTGAAGAAGAACCGCAAGGACCACGCAACAGCCCGTTCACTGACCATGCTGGTAGGTAAGCGTCGTAAGTTGTTGAAGTACCTCTACACGAACGACATCAATCGTTATCGTGCAATTATCAAGGCGCTCGGTCTGCGTAAGTAAGACAAACTTCTTCGGAAAATTAAAGCCTCGCTTTTCAGCGGGGCTTTATTTCGTTTAAGGGGGTCATCACAAAATCACGCTGTTCCATCAGCGGATGGGGAATCTTCAAGTCGGGTTCATCGACGGTCAGGTCATCGTAAAGGAGGATGTCGATGTCGATACTCCTGTCGGAGTAGGAGACTGGAGTCAGGAGACTGGAGTCAGTAGATTTCTTCTTGCGACCCAGTTGACGCTCTATCTTCTGGGTGGCTTTGAGGAGTTGGCGGGGGGTGAGAGTTGTCTCCACGAGGATCACGCCATTGAGGAACCGGTTTGCTGATTCGAATCCCCAGGGCTCGGTCTCAATCAGAGAGGACTGGCGAATCACCAGTCCTATGCTTTCACCGATCAGCGCGATTGCCTTTCGGATATGCTCTTCTCTGTCACCGAGGTTACTTCCTAACCCCAGATAGACCTGATGTATCTTCTTAGTCATCCAGTATCAGCATCGCATCGCCGAAGCAACCGAACTTATAGCCATTCTTCACAGCCTTCTTATAGGCATCATACACCAGGTCGTAGCCACCGAAGGAACATTCTGTCATCATCATCGTTGACTCCGGATGGTAGAAGTTACCCACCATGGCATTGGCCAGACCGAACTCATAGGGCGGGAAGATGAAACGGTTTGTCCAACCGTCAAACTCCTTCAACATCCCATCGGTACCGACAGCCGACTCTGTGGCACGGGCCGTACTGACACCCACCACACAGACACGATGCCCGCCGCTCTTGGCCTTGTTCACAATATCGCAGGCTTCCTTATCGACGAACATCTGTTCAGAACTCATCTTGTGCTTCGTCAGATCTTCCACCTCGATACCGTCGAAGTTGCCCAGTCCACAGTGCAACGTGATATAAGCGAAGTTGATGCCCTTGATCTCCATACGCTTCATCAGTTCACGACTGAAATGCAGTCCTGTCGATGGAGCCGTGACAGCACCTTCCTTCTTGGCATAGATGGTCTGGAAGAGGTCCATATCCTCCTCTGTGGCAGGACGCTTATCCACGATATAACGGGGCAACGGTGCCTCACCCAAGGCAAACAGTTCGCGTTTGAACTCATCGTGCGGACAGTCATAGAGGAAACGCAGCGTACGTCCACGACTCGTCGTATTGTCGATGACCTCAGCCACCATCGGACCATTCTCCTGGAAGAACAGTTTATTGCCGATACGAATCTTACGGGCGGGCTCTACCAGCACATCCCACAGACGGAGTTCCTCGTTGAGTTCTCGAAGCAGGAACACCTCGATCTTGGCATCGGTCTTCTCCTTCGTGCCATACAGACGGGCAGGGAACACCTGTGTGTCGTTGAACACGAAAGCATCGTCCTCGTCGAAATAGTTAAGGATACTCTTGAAATCGAGGTAGACGGGATTGCCTTCCTCATCCTTCATATCCTCGCCGTTCTCGTCCTTCTTGAACATCTCGATACGCTCACTCTTACGGTGGATCACCATCAGACGACATTCGTCACGATGATAGGTAGGTTCGAGTGCCACAAGATTCTCTGGCAGTTTGAATTTAAATTGCGACAGTTTCATCGATATAATTTACAATTTGACAATTTACAATTTACAATTTATTTTTTCAACTTTTCAATTTTTCAATCTTTCACCTTTTCTTCCAGCCAGGCGGGGAAGTCGTCGAACGTCAGGCAGTCCTCGATACGGACATCGCCTACACGGGTGCGACAGAGCGCCGTCAGATAGGCACCACTCCCCAGGGCCTCGCCAATGTCTCGCGCCAGCGAACGGATATAGGTGCCTTTGCCACAGACCACCCGGATGCTCATCTGCATCTTCTCCGCATCGAAGGCCGTCAGTTCCAGTTCGTCGATACGTACCGGTTTGGCAGCGAGTTCCACCTCCTGACCCTTACGGGCCATCTTATAGGCCCTGTGTCCGTCTACCATCACAGCAGAGAAGAGAGGCGGCACCTGCATGATATCCCCCACAAACTGCGGCAGCGTCTGTTCTATCAGTTCCCGCGTGATATGCGCCGTCGGATAGGTGGCATCCACCTCGTGCTCCATGTCATAACTCGGTGTGGTGGCTCCTAATTGCAGGGTGGCCGTGTACTCCTTGGTATGGAGTTGTAACTGTTCTATCTGTTTCGTGGCCTTTCCCGTACAGAGGATCAGCACACCCGTAGCCAACGGGTCGAGCGTTCCGGCATGTCCCATCTTCACCCGCTTCACGTGGATCCGCTTGGAGACGAGATAACGGATATGCGCCAGCGCCCCGAAACTCGACATGCGGTAGGGTTTGTTGATGTAGATGAAGGCTCCCTCCTGGAAATTCATTTAATCCACCATTGCAAGTGAATGACCTGTCAGCAGCAGAATGATGATAATGCCACCAACGATGATGCGATAAACTCCGAAAGCCTTAAAGCCGTATTTGGTCAGGTAGTTGACAAACCATTTCATAGCCAGCAATGCCACCACAAAGGCAATGGCACACCCCAGAATCAACATCGTGATGTTATGGCTCGTGGCCCAGGCCGTATCTTCTTTCATCAGGTCGAGCAGGTCAAGCAACGTGGCACCGGCCATCGTCGGCACAGCCAGGAAGAACGAGAACTTAGCGGCCCGTCTACGGGTCAGTCCCTGTGTCATACCGCCCACGATGGTAGCCATCGAGCGCGACACACCGGGAATCACAGAGATACACTGGTAAAGACCTATCATGAAGGCGCGACGCTCATTGACCTTATTATCCTCACTGCCCTTATTAAACAGTTTGTCGCAGTAGAGCATGAACACGCCTCCGAGAACCAGCATGATGGCAACCACCTCGACACTGTCGAGCAACCAGTCGAGCAGGCCCGACTTCTTGGCAAGCAGGCCGATGACGACTGCAGGTATAACACCCACAATCAGCAGCCAATAGAAATAGAACTTATGCTTGAGTTGCTGGAAGAGTGAACTACCCTCCGGAGCCGGTGTATTGTCAAACTGGAAGAAACGTTTCCAGTAGAGGCACACCACCGATAAGATGGCGCCAAACTGGATGATAAACGTAAAGGCATGTACAAAGGGATCGCCCTGAGGCACACCCAACAGATTCTGCGCAATAATCATGTGTCCTGTCGACGATACCGGCAAGAATTCCGTCAACCCCTCTACGACTGCTATAATAATGGTCTCAATCCAATCCATATCCTAGTTTTTGGGTTTACGTACCACAGCATAGATCATAGAAAGAAAGCCGAAAAGGCAAACAATCGGTGCCACCTTGATACGGCGCACACTGAATATGTCTGGCTCATACGCAGAATCACTCGACCCCGCACCCGTCATCAGCAGAAAACCAATGACGACAATCGCCATCCCCACTGCCAACAGAATGAAGTTCACCTTGTCAAATGCAAAATTACTCTTATCCATCTATCTAATTTACAATTTAACGATTTACAATTTACTATTTAGATTTTGTAAAGGTCGCCTGCGCTCATCTTCAGGAAACGGTTCACGGAGATCCACGAACACATGGCCGTAATGACAATGCCGAACAATAGCACTGCCACCGCCGTGATGGTCAGTTCACGCCAGTTGATGATGTTCAAAATGTTCGGTTCATAATAGTAGAGACCATAGACACACAGTCCGAGGACACCAATGGCAAGGATGGCGGCGATGACGCCCACCAACAACGACTGCCGGAGGAAGGGCTTACGGATAAAACCCCACGAGGCCCCCACCAGTTTCTCCACATGAATCAGGAACCGACGGGAATAGACGCTCAGTCGCACTGTGTTATTGATCAGCGCAAACGACACAAACGTCAGGAGCAATGCCAATACCAATAGCACGATATTGATACGCGTCAGGTTTTTGTTCACATTGTCCATCAGATCCTCCTGATAGGCCACATCAGTCACGAAGTTGTTCTTACGCAGTTCTTCCACAATCCAGGTCAGGGAGTCACGGTTGGCATAGTCCGACTTCAACTGCAGTTCCAGCGTAGCCACGAAAGGATTTGCGCCCAGGAACTCTGAGGGATCGGAGCCCATCGCGGCCGTCTGCTCCTTCAAGGCCTGTTCCTTACTCACATAGTCGATGTTCTTGGAGAAAGGACGGTAGTAGAGGTTCCGGCAGAGACGCTTGGCATCGTTGACACTGGCGTCATCGCTCAACATCACCGTCACCGTCAGATTTTCCCTGACCCATGCCGACAGGTTGCGCGACGTCAATACAGACAGTACCACCAAGCCCAACAATACCAACACCATCGTTGTACTGATGCACAGCGTCACCAACTGCATACCCCGACGGCTGCCAGACTTCTTCTTGCGTTTTTTCATCAATTATTTAAACACGTACGTAATTTCGAGGTGCAAAGATACAACAATTCAATCGGAAATCCAAATATTTTCCTTATTTTTCACTTTTCTCCTATCACTTTTCACTATTCACTATTCACTATTCACTAAAAATTTGTACCTTTGCAGCCGATTATGAGTACAATTATCTATCCATCACCCATCTTCGGCCCCGTACACAGCCGTCGTCTGGGCATCTCACTGGGCATCAACCTACTGCCGTCCGACGGTAAGGTCTGTTCCTTTAACTGCATCTACTGCGAGTGTGGCTTCAACGAAGACCACCGTCCCACCCTGCCAATGCCCACACGGGAGGAAGTTGCCACCAAACTCGAGGAGAGACTCCGCCAGATGGTTGTCGAGGGACAACTGCCTGACGTGTTGACCTTTGCGGGCAATGGTGAGCCCACCTGTCATCCCCATTTTGCGGAGATTATCGACGATACCATCCGTCTGCGCAACCAGTATTGTCCGAAGGGGAAAGTGTCCGTGCTGAGCAATGCCACGATGATCCACCGCCAGACGGTTCACGATGCCCTGATGCGGGTGGACAACAACATCCTGAAACTCGACACCGTCGACCCTATATATATAAATAAGGTGGACCGTCCCAATGGTCCCTACGATGTCAACACCATCATCGAAGGCATGAAGGCCTTCAACGGCCATGTCATCATCCAGACCATGTTCATGCGCGGAATGGATGTCGACAACACCTGCGACGCTTATGTCACTCCCTGGCTTGAGACCGTCAAGGCCATCGCCCCCCAACAGGTGATGATCTACACCATCGACCGCGAGACACCCGCCCAGGGCCTGCTCAAAGCCACCCACGAACAACTTAATGCCATCCGCGACCGTGTCATCGCCGCCGGCATCCCCTGCACCGCTTCCTATTAGACAAAAATCCCCGCTCGGCTGAGCGGGGATTCATATTTTACTTACACATAATGCCTCGTTTCGTATTTTCGAGGAACTGGATGATGGCCTGTATCTCTGGACTGTCGGGCACCTGTTCCTTGATCTGGTTGACGACATCGAACACGCTCGTCTTACCGTGGAACAGCAGACGATAGGCATTGGCGATGTGCTTCTGCACCTTCTCGTCGATGCCGGCTTCATGCATCATCGTATTGTTAGGACCACCGTATTCGAGAGGTTTGCCACCGGCGATGACGAACGGCGGGATGTCCTTCGAGAAAGTCGTACCTGACTGCACCAGTGCCAGACGACCCACACGGGTGTTGGCATGCTGGATGGCCGAACTGGAGAAGATAGCGCCGTTGTGAATCTCGCAGTCGCCCGCAATCTTCACGCCATAGCCGAACACACAGTAGTCGCCCACCACCGTGTCGTGACTGATATGGACACCTTCCATCAGGAAGTTGTTGTTGCCAATCTTCGTCACGCCATCACGATTGGTACCACGGTTGATGACCACGTTCTCGCGGATGACATTGTTATTACCGATCTCCACATACGACTTTTCACCACGGAAGTGGAAGTCCTGCGGCAGAGCGGCAATGACCGAACCCTGATGGATCTTGTTGTTGTTGCCGATGCGCGAGCCGTCGCAGATGCTGACGAAGGGGAAGATGATACAATTGTCACCAATCTCTACATCGTCCTCGATATATACGAAGGGGAATATCTTACAGTTGTTGCCGATCTTCGCCTTAGGCGATATCTCAGCCTTGGGGGATATTTCGCTTGCCATAACTATTCACTTTTCACTATTCACTTTTCACTTCTACTTCGCACCGCCGCCAAGGGCTTGGTACAAGTTAACGACTGACTGCATCTTATTGAACTGATCCTGCACCTCGTTGATCTCAGCGTTGAGCAGACTGCTCTGGGCGGAGATAACCTCAAGGTAGGTGGTGTTACTGGATGACTCCATCAACTTCTTCGTGTCCTCCACGTTCTGCTTCAGTACACTGACGCGCTTGCCGTCGAGTTCGGCCTTCTCAGCGTATGAGTTGTACGCCACGAGGGCATTCGACACCTCGTTGCCGGCCTTGTAGATGGCGTTCTGCCAGTTGTTGAAGGCCTGCTCGTACTTGGCCTGAGCCACCTTCAGTCCAGCCACGATCTGTCCGTGCTGGAAGATGGGCTGCACCAGACTACCCACTGCCGAGAGGAGCAACTTACCGGGATTCACCAGACCGTTGTTGTTCGTAAAGGCAGCCGTTCCCGTGATGGTAATGCTCGGGTAGAAACGGCTACGGGCTGTCTCCACATCGTAGAAGCACTGGGCGAGTGCCATCTCATAGGAATGCACGTCGGCACGGTTGTTCAACATCTGGATACCCACACCGGTAGACAGGTCTGTCGGCAGACTCTGACTGTCGAAGGAACCGCGCTGAATGGTCTGACCAGGTTGTCCGAGTAACAGCGAGAGAGAGTTCTCCATCTCACGGGTCTGACGCAACAGATCGACCTTCTGGCCCTGTACCTGATAGTAGGCTGCTTCCGCACTCTGCACAGCGGTAGAACGGTAGCCGATACGGTTCTCATGCATGAACTGCATCTTCTCCCAGGTCTCTTTCGTCAACTGCTCCATGTCGGTGACGATCTCCACCTGACGGTCGAGCATCAGCAACGTGTAATAGAGGTTGGCGATGGCAGAGATGACATTGGTCTTCACCACCGTCTGATAGTCCTTGGTGGCAATGAGTTGCATCTGTGCCGAGCGCTTCACACTGAGCAGGTTACCGAAGAGGTCGACATTCCACGATGCACTGACAGGCAGTGAGTAAGCCTTCGTGGGTGTGGCGCCATCAAACGATGACAGGGTACCCTGCGGCGAGAGGGCCACCGACGGCAGGAAGGCAAGTTTTGCGATCTTCAGCGCCTCGTTGACCATCTGCACGTTCAGGGCGGCATTCAACAGGTCCGGATTGTTGTCGAGACCCTGTTGGATGAGTGCCTGCAACTGCGGGTCGGTGAAGACACTGCGCCACGGCATATTACCGAACGATTCCGTGTCACTGACTGCGAGCGTATCGGTAAGCGAAACGGGGTCGCGCACAATGCCGTCAGCCTGCACCTCCGGACGCTCGTACTTATTATAGAGTCCGCACCCCGACAGCAGGACGGCTGCGGACATCGTCATCAACATCTTTTTCATATCATTTCTCCAATTCATAGTCTTCTGGTTTAGAATGTGCATACTGTGCCAGTTCGGCGGCGACCTCAGGATTCTCCTCGTCCTCGAACTTCAGCGGACTGATCTTCTCCTGCAGCGACTGGAAAATCACGAAGAGTGTCGGCACCACGAAGATCTGCAACAGCGTACCGACGAGCATACCACCCACTGCAGCCGCACCCAGTGTCTGGTTACCGTTCTTACCGACACCACTGGCGAACATCATCGGCAACAGACCGATAACCATAGCCAGTGAGGTCATCAGGATCGGGCGCAGACGGGCGGCAGCACCAAGGACGGCCGACCACGAGATGGCCATACCCGTTTGACGGCGCTCCAGGGCGAACTGCACAATCAGGATGGCGTTCTTCGCCAACAGACCGATCAGCATGATCAGTGAGATCTGCATATAGATATCATTGGAATGGCCGAAGATCATCGTGAAGAGGAAACAGCCGGCCAGTCCGAAGGGCACGGAGAGGATGACGCACAACGGCAGGATGTACGACTCGTACTGTGCCGATAGGATGAGGTAGATGAAGACGATACACAACAGGAAGATGATACCTGTGGTGTTCGATGCCTTGGCCTCCTCACGCGTCAGACCGGAGTATTCGTAACTGTAACCTGCTGGCAGGATGGCAGCACCGATCTCCTCCACCGCCTTGATAGCCTCACCGGTAGAGTAGCCGTTGGCCACCGTCGCCGTCACGGTGATAGACGTAAACAGGTTGAAACGGGTGATGTTCGTCGGACCGTAGACACGTTCCAGACGACAGAATTCCTGGATGGGCGCCATACCCGCAGGCGTACGTACATATATATTATTTAATGACTCGGTGGTCATACGGGTATCGGGCGAGCCTTGGATCATCACACGGTAGAGTTTACCGTAGGCGTTGAAGTTCGAGGCATAGAGTCCGCCGTAGTAACCCTGCAACGTAGTAAGGATGGTCGATGGCGAGATATTACTCTGCTTACACTTCGCCACATCCACGTGCACCATATACTGCGGATAACTCGGGTTGTAGGATGTCTGCGCCATCTGTATCTCCGGACGCTTGTTGAGTTCAGCAATGAACTCCTTCGTGATGTCGAAGAAGCGGTTCAGGTCACCACCCGTACGGTCCTGCATCACCAGCGACACACCACTGTTGGCCGAGAATCCCGGAATCATCGGCGGCTGGAAGGCCAGGATAGAGGCATCCTTGATGTGGGCCGTCTTGATGAAGATCTGGGCGATGACACCCTCGGCACTCTCCGGATCGAGGAAGAAACGGTAGATACCGTCGCCCTGCCACAGACCCGACAGTTTCCAGAAGAAGCCTTTCTGACGCTCCGAGAACGGTTTCAGTTTCAGGATAAACGTGGCCTGGTCGGAACCGGCACCGGCGATGAAGTTGTAACCCTGGATCTGTTCACGACTCTGGATGGCGGGGTCTGCAGCCAGAATCTTATCCACCTCGTCGATGACCTGACGCGTACGGGCCACAGAGGTGGCAGGCGGCATGGAGATGGTACAGAAGAGTGTACCTGTATCCTCCGAAGGCACCAGACCTGTCTTGGTGGTGAAGAGTGTCGTCACCAACACGGCGATACCGATAATGACGGCGATGGCGATGGCCAATGGCTTACGCACCAGTTTCTCCACACGGTTCTTGTATTTGCCCAAGATCTTGTCGTAGGCCGTATTAAACGAAGTATGGAAACGGTCGATGACCGACATCTTCTTCTCGTGACCGTTCTCGTCGTGCGGTTTCAGGAAGATGGCACAGAGGGCCGGCGACAGCGTCAGGGCGTTCAGGGCCGAGATAAAGATGCTGACAGCCATCGTCACACCGAACTCACGGTAGAACGTACCCGTCGTACCACCGATGAACGACACGGGAATGAACACCGACGCCATCACGAGGGTGATGGAGATGATGGCACCCGAAATCTCGTTCATGGCATCAATCGAGGCCGTCAACGATGATTTATACCCCTGGTCCAGTTTTGCGTGTACGGCCTCCACCACCACGATGGCATCATCCACCACGATGGCGATGGCCAACAGCAAGGCGGAGAGCGTCAGCAGGTTGATGGAGAAGCCCATCACACTGAGGAAGAAGAATGTACCGATCAGTGATACCGGTACGGCGATCAACGGGATGAGCGTCGAGCGCCAGTCCTGCAGGAACACGTAGATCACGATGAACACGAGGATCAACGTGAAGAACAGCGTGAACACCACCTCCTCGATAGAGGCATACAGGAACTCGGTCACGTCGTAGTTGATCTTATACTTCATGCCCGGGGGGAACAGTTTGGCCTGTTCCTCCAACTCGGCTTTCACCTGTTTGGCAATCTCGTTGGCGTTCGAGCCGGCAATCTGCTGTACCATACCCATCACTGAGGGCAGGTTGTTGTTTCTCATCGAAACGCTGTACTGCTGACCGCCGAGTTCGATCTTCGCCACATCCTTCAGTTTCAGCGTCGTACCGTCGGCGTTGCTCTGGATGATGATGTTGCCGAACTCCTCCGGTGTCTTCAGACGACCAGTATAACGCAGGGAGTATTCGTAGGCCACGTTGGCATCCTCACCGAACTTACCCGGTGCGGCCTCGATGTTCTGCTCGGCCAGCACATTGCTGATGTCAGCAGGCATCAGACTGTACTGCTTCATCACATCGGGCTTCAGCCAGATACGCATAGAGTAGGTCTTCAGACCCGGACTCTGCACGTCACCCACACCCTGGATACGTTTGATGGCAGGAATGATATTGATGTTACTGTAGTTCGTCAGGAACTGGTCGTCGTAACGGCCGTCCTCAGAGGTCAGGGTGAACATCATCACCTGTGAGGTCTGACGCTTCATGACGGTCACACCGATACGCGTCACCTCGGCGGGCAACAGCGCCAGTGCCTGTTGTACACGGTTCTGTACGTTCACGGCACACATATCGGCATTCATACCTTGACGGAACAGCACACTGATCTGTGCCGAACCAGAGGAAGCCGTTGAACTCAGGTAGTCCATACCCTCCACACCGTTGATACTCTCCTCCAACGGCACGATGACGGAGTTCTTCACCGTCTCTGCGTCGGCACCAGGATAACTGGTGAACACGGCCACAGTAGGCGGTGCAATATCTGGATACTGCTCAATAGGCAGCGATACCAGTCCAATGAAACCCAGCAGCACGATGACGATGGAGATCACCGTCGACAGCACCGGGCGTTTGATAAATGTTGTAAATGTCATAGTCTACTACTTCATTGCGTCGACGATGTCACCAGCCGACATGGCCTTGGCCTGATCGTCAATCTTCTGTTGATACTTCTCCGGCGTGATGGGAACGATCTCCATACCGTCCGTCAGTTTGGTAATACCATTGGTCACATACTTGTCGCCCACCTTCAGACCATCGGTCACGATGTAGTTATTGCCGTCGGTCTGCGGATCCACCTGGATCTCGGTGTACTTCACCTTGTTGTCCTTGCCTAAGGTATAGACGAACTTCTTGTTCTGTATCTCCGACACACAACCCTGCGGGATGACGATGGCAGAGGTGTTGCTCTTCGGGATGATGATTGAACCGGAACCACCGCTCTTCAACATACGCTCAGGATTGGGGAAGACGGCGATGACCTGAAGCGAACCCGTAGCAGGATCGATCACACCACTCATCTTCGTCACCTTACCCTCGTGGGCGTAGATGGTACCGTCGGCCAACTGCAACTGCACGCTCGGCATGGCACCCATAGCGGCCTTCTGACCACCCTCGGCCTGACTCATGGCCAGTGCGTCCTTCTCCGTCAGGGAGAAATACACCTCCATCGACGAGTTATTGGAAACGGTGGTCAGCACTGAAGCGGTATTCACCAGCGCACCCTTCTTGAAGGGCAGCGTGCCGACGACACCGGCAGCGGGACTCTTCACGTAACAGTAACTCAGCATCTCCTTTGCCGAAGCCAGAGAGGCCTCAGCCTGTGACAGACCGGCCTTGGCTTGCTCATACTGGTTGGTGGCCGACTGCAACTCGAAGTCACCGATGACTTTGTTCTCAAACAGTTTCTGGGCGTTCTCGAAAGAGAGTTTCGCCGTATTACAGGCGGCCTGGGCCGTATTCACCGAAGCCTGTGCCTGACGCACCTGGGCCTGGTAGGTCACATTATCAACCACGAAGAGCACCTGTCCGGCACCCACCGACTGACCTTCCTTCACGTTGATCTGGGTGATGAATCCCTGCACCTTCGGAGAGATCTGTACATCTTGCACACCCTTGATGGTTGCCGGATAAGTGGTCTGCATCTGGGTACTCGACGTACCGACGGTCACCACCGGATACTCGTTGTCGCCGAATGTCGGACGACCACCGCCACCACCGCACGACGCCATCAGCATCGCAGCAGCAGCAAACATTAAAATCTTCTTTTTCATACTGAATCTATTGTAATTACTGATATTTCTAACGATATCAAGGTGCAAAGGTACGAAAATATATCTAATAGATATATCTCCCCCCAAAGGTTTTTAACAAAGTTTCACCACCTCGTCGCACTGTTCGGTGACGGCGGGACGGTGGGTGATGAAGAGCATCGTCTTCTGCGGATAGGCCGCAAAGAGTCGGCGGTAGAGTTCCTCCTCCGTAGGACCGTCGAGTGAACTGCTGATCTCGTCGAGCAACAGGATACTCCCCGGACGCAACAGTCCGCGGGCGATGGCGATACGCTGCGCCTGTCCCTCACTGAGTCCGCTGCCGCGCTCACCGAGTTCGGTGTCGATGCCCTGCGGCAGATCATCCACGAAGTCGGCACAGGCCACGTGCAGCACCGCTTTCAGCTCCTCGTCGGTAGCCTCTGGCTTTGCCAGTTGCAGATTATAGCGGATGGTCCCTGACATCAACGTATTCCCCTGTGGCACAAAACACAACTCCCCGCCTGTGGTCACAGTCCCGCTGGTCGGTTGGATAAAGCCGAGGATCAGTCGGAACAACGTGGTCTTACCGATGCCCGTCTCACCCATGATGGCGGTCTTCGACCCCGCCTCGAACGTATGTGTGAAATGACTCAGTATCTCCCGGTCGCCCTTCGCATACCGGAACGACACATCCTCAAAGCGGATGCCCGTGTCACAGAGGGACGGTTCTTTTGTTACATCGCTTGAGGTCGATGTAACAAAAGAACCGTCCCTCTGTGATACCAATTCCTCGAGTCTATCGATGCTCGCCGTGGCATGGATCACGCCCGGCACCATATTCAACAGTTGCAGGATCGGACTCTGGATCATGCCCACCAACTGCAGGAACGACGTCATCACACCGAAGGTGATCACTCCTGCGCGCAACTGCAGACCGCCCCAGACGAACGCCAGCAGATAACCCAGTCCGAAGGCCAGTCCGAGGGCGAGTCGTGTCACCACCGTAAACCGCGTGCGCCGTCGCACATTCCCTGTCAACCGCTGTTGCATGGTGTCGAGGCGGCCCGTCACCCATTGTTCCGAGCCCAGTGAGCGCAACACGGCGTTGTGCTCCATGCCCTCCTGTATCTGCATCTGTATCCGACTCTCGTCCTGTCGGATGTCGTGTGTCATCTGACGCAGTCGGCGCGCCACGAGTTTGCCGAAGAAGACGGCCATCGGTGTCAGCAACAGCAGTGCCCACGCCAGTCGCGCGTCGAGCCACCGCATGAGGAGAAAGGCACCGAAGAGTTGTATCGTGGTGATGACCATCTGCGGCAGCGTGTCGTTCACGATGCCGCTCACGGTCTCGATGTCCTTCGCCAGTCGGGAAGTCACATCGCCCGAGTGCAGTTCCTGTTCGGTGAAGAGTTGTCGGCGGAACAGACTACTGAAAATACGCAGTCGGAGCACGTTCGTCTGTCGGATGCCCGCCATTGTGGTCATGTAGAAATTCAGTTGTCGCAACAGTACACCGCCCACCACGGTCAGCACCAGCCAACAGACCATCCTGAGCACCTCGTCGGCCTCGCCCGTGCGGATGGTTTCGTCGATGAACAGCCTACTGAGCCAGACCATCAGCAGCCCGAGCGCCACCTGTATGATGCCCGTCACGATGCGCACCACCATGTTCCAGCGGATGCCCCGCGTGTTTTGCCACAACCATGCCACGTATTTCATAATCGCCTGTATATCGCTAACAGATATCTTCTTACCGGTCGCAGATGCCACCAGAGCCGTGCCGCCACGCGCCGCCAACGACAGTAGAGGTCGTGGGGCTTCTCGTCGGCACCGACGACGTGTGTCACCTTCGCCTTGACGTCTTTGAGGGCACAGTGTTCCGTGCCGCTCAGGTTCCCGTCGCCCATCAGTGTCACCGCGTCACCTTCGATGGCGATGATCCGGTGCACCACATAGCGGCAGCCGTCGACCCACGCCAATACCACATCGCCTTTTTTCGACTGCACAGGCTTTTGCAGGATCACGCTCTCTTGACCGCCAATGATAAACGGCAGCATGCTGTGCCCATTCACCGGCAGCGTCACGCAGACGCCCTCGTCCACCAGCCGTATCGCCTCCTCTATGATCGTATCGTCACTCACTATTCACTATTCACTGTCTTCTCGCACAGTCGCGCTGCGGCCTCGTCGGGCAGGCATTCCAGATGCCACACCGAGACGTTCGTCGCCAGTGCATTCTCCGTCTGGTGCAGGCCGTCGGCAATCCTGGCGTCCCACCGCTGACCGCTGATACTTGCCACGAGCGCCGAGTACGCCTCGATGCCGCCCAACCGCCGTATCTTGTTATACGGGGCCTGACTCAACAGCACGATGCCGCCCAACGGACAACTCACGTTCCTATAGCATGGGGTCTTCCCGCTCCACGGCGAGCCGTACACTATCCCCTCTCTCACCACCGGATTGTCATCGTTCACCAGTTCCGCGCCCTCGATATATTTCACATAGTCGCGCGTGCGTGCTCTTGCCGGTACCGCTCTGGCCGAGGAACATATAGCCCTTACCCCCGTGACGCACCACCGCCGCATGAAACAGCACCGTCTGCTTGTCGGCCGTGGCCATCGCAAAGAGCACCATCAAGGCATTGTCGAGGGCCATCTTCGTGTGTTTGCCGGTGGTGAGGAACCGTCCTTCGCGATAATCCGCCGCACACACCAGCCATCCCGCCGTCTCACCGAACCAGCCGAACTCATACACCGGCTGTCCGTCGACGGTCTTGCCACAAACAATCACCTGTCCCTCGTCCTCCTGCCGCATCTCCTCGGTGAAATTGACACAGCGAGACGGTTCTTTTGTGACTTCGAGCGATGTCACAAAAGAGCCGTCCCCCTGTGTTGCAAACGGCTCATAGTTCGTCATCAGGGCGAAGATCTCCGCCTCGCCACTGACACCGATCACGTGTCCCGCCACCTGATAAAACCTCGTCTCTTTCACCTTTTCACACGGACATCATATAACTCCGGCATTTTGCCAGTCGGCGACGATGGCGGCCACATCAGAACGGGCCTCGTCGGGGGCCACATCGTATGCTTCGCAGAGACGCCCGGTAAGCGCTTCTACGGTGAAATCACCCATCTCCTGCGCCTGTTTCCACAACCAGGCGGCACTCTCATTCAGGGCGAGCAGTTTACCGAAGTTGATGGCTCCGAGTCCCTCGCCCACAATCACATTCTCGCCGCACACCTCGCACAGCACAAATCCTTGTTTTATTCTCATAATCGTCTATTATTATTCGGCAAAGGTACAAATAATAATCGGACTGACCAAACATCAGCCCGATTATTTTAGTTACTCCGGCTGTAAGTTGGCGGGCTATCGCTGGGGCCTGGCCCAAATGATAGGTTTACTGGTCGGTGTCACCATACCAATTTGTATTCTTAGTTTTCTGCCTGGAATCTTGGGGAAGATAATGCACACCGTGCATAAATCAGCCCTGAATCTGGGTCATGTCTCTGCCCCCTGTGCATAAATATCCCTTGGATTTGGGTGAGGTTTCCAACCCCCGTGCATAAATATCCCTTGGATTTGGGTGAGGTTTCCAACCCCCGTGCATAAGTGTGCCTCAAATCGGAGTCAGATTTCTGCCCCTGGTGCGTAGATGTCCCTTGTATCTGAGGCAGGTCTTTGAACCCTGTGCATAAGTGTGCCTCTATTTTGTGTCAGATCTCTGCCCTCTGTGCATAGATTTCCCCTGAATCTGAGGCATGTTTCTGCCCCCTGTGCATAGGCGCGTCCCGGATTCAGGGCTGGGTTTTCAAATTCTGAGACGAATCCTCCCCGTTTAGATCCTTTGCAACAAGATAGCAGGAACATTTCTTTCGAACACTGGACAAGTCGCGGTGACTGAGGATCCGTGCCTTTGGAAATCAAGTCATTAGTTCGTGATTCAGTTTTGCCATGCTCTGTTTCTGGGCCATGGTGCGCATGTCGTCGAATTGTCCCTTCTCGTTCTCATAGCAACATGCTGCGAATGACATGCAAGCATGCTTACCGCTTATTGAGAAAAACAAATCTTGACGAAAGAGAAATTGTCTTATCAGAGTTTGATGTAGATCTTCTTGCGGTAGAGGATGTAGCCGATGGCGAAGTTGAGGAGGACGAAATAGAGGGCGTAGGCCAGGGAGGCCCATTTGTCGGGCGTGATGACAGCATGGAGGCCGTCATAGACCCACCCGGAGATGCCGAGATGGCCTAAAAGTATGGCGAGGAGTTCACTCGACACATAGAGGGCGAGGGCGTTGACGCCGAAAACGTGGAAGAACGTCGTCCAGCCGGACTTCTTCTGGATATCAATGACATACATCAGAAAAGCCTGTAATAACGAGGCGAAGCCGCAAGTGACGAAGACGTAACTGGGACTCCAGATACATTTGTTGAGCGGCAGACCGTAGGAGAGCAGATAGCCGCCGATGACACACACCGTACCCACGACAAAGAGGGCGATGACCTTGTCGGAAACGGTTTCCTTCTGACGGATGAGTCGTCCGCAATAGAAGCCGAGCAACGTATGGGCAACGGCAGAGATGGTGCCGAGCAGGCCTTCGGGATCCACGGGCGTATGGTGGTAGAGATGGTCGTAGCCGAAGAGTCTGAGGTCTACCTGCGCCAGGATGTTGATGGTCGCATCCTCGGCATAGCCGTTGCCAATAAGAAGAATGGCGGTATAGATCACCAACAGTCCGATGATAACAGGAACGGTGTACTTGTGGTTGCAGAAGAGGGCAAAGAGCGACACGATGCCGTAGCAGAGGGCGATACGCTGGAGGACGGCCCAGATGCGGAGATGACCGAAACAGAGCAGGTCGCCCTCGATGGCGTGGTCGAACCAGTTGATGAAAAGACCGATGGCGAAGAGCAGAACCGTGCGCTTCACGATGCGGCGGATGACCTTCGGTGTGGGCTTGAACTCCGACTTCACCAGAGAGAGGTAGCACGAGATTCCCATGATGAAGAGGAAGAACGGGAAAACGAGGTCGCAGGGGGTCATGCCGTTCCACGCAGAATGTCCTAACATTTCAAAAGAATCACCCCAGCCGCTGTTGACGAGGATCATACCGGCGACGGTGATGCCGCGAAGGATATCCAGACTTAAAAGACGTTTATTCTCCATCATTTATCAGTTTCATTTGTTTAGCCTTATCCATGAGGAGTTGCATGAGCGGCTCACGCTCGTTCTCCACCTTATTATCCAAGACGGCATCCTTGAGATACTGTTTCAGCACGCCCACCTCGCGCGAGGGTTTCAGGTGGAAGAGTTCCATGATCTCATTGCCGTCGATGACGGGCTGGAGCAGACGTTTGTAGTCCTTCTCCTGCAAGTCGGTGAGTTTCTCGCGCACCATCCGGAAGTTCTCGAGGAACATCTTCTTGCGGCCTTCGTTCTTCGAGGTGATATCCGCCTCGCAGAGCGTCATCAGGTCGTCGATGTCGTCGCCGGCATCATTCAACAGTCGTCGCACGGCACTATCAGTGACCTCCTCGTCGGCAATGACGATGGGACGCATGTGCAGATCGACGAGTTTTTCAACATATTTCATCTTCATGTCGAGGGGCAGCATCAGTCGACGGAAGATGACGGGTACCATCTTGGCACCAATCATATTATGGTTGTGGAAGGTCCAACCGACGGCAGGGTCCCAGCGTTTCGACTTGGTCTTGCCGATGTCGTGTAACAGCGCCGCCCAGCGCAACCAGAGATTGTCTGAATGTTTCACCACATTCTCCAAGACTTCAAGCGTATGGTAGAAGTTGTTCTTATGGGCCCGTCCGTTCTTCTGGTCTACAATGTCGAGGGCTGAGAGTTCCGGTAGGATGATCTGAAGCAGTCCGCAGCGCTGCAGGTATTCGAAGCCGATACTGGGGTGCGGTGCCAGGATGATCTTGTTCAGTTCGTCCTTGATACGCTCGCCACTGACAATCTTGATACGGTCGGCCATCCGTTCGAGGGCCACGAAAGTCTCGTCCTCAATCTGGAAATTCAACTGCGTGGCAAAGCGGATGCAGCGCATCATCCGGAGCGGGTCGTCACTAAAGGTGATCTCTGGTTCCAAGGGCGTGGCGATGATACCGTCTTCCAAATCCGCGAGACCATTGAAGGGGTCCACGAGTTCGCCGAAACGGGCTTTGTTCAGACAGATAGCCATCGCATTGATGGTGAAGTCACGACGGTTCTGGTCGTCTTCGAGTGTGCCGTCTTCCACGATGGGCTTCCGAGAGTCATGGCTGTAACTCTCCTTCCGCGCCCCCACAAACTCCACCTCGACAATTCGAGGAGTCAGGAGACAGGAGTCAGGAGACAGGAGATTACCATCTTCCACAGATCCTGCCGCAGGAGTATTCTCCTGACTCCTGACTCCTGATTCCCGACTCCTTATTTTGACCTGGGCGGTGCCGAAGTTCTTGAAGACGGAGAGATGCGCCTTGCGACCCAACATCCGTTTCAGTTCCTCTGCCACAGCGATGCCGCTGCCCACCACCACGACGTCGATGTCGTTGGAGGGCCGTTCCAGGAAGATGTCCCTGACGTAGCCGCCTACGACATAACATTCCTTCCCGAGACGGTCGGCCGCCTCGCTGATCTGATGGAAGATCTCCTGGTCTAATATCGCTGCTAATTCCTCGTCGCTATATAGTTTCATCCCAATTTCTTCTCTTTGAGGGTGCAAAGATACAAATAATTTTGTAATTTTGCACCCGAAACCAATAAATTCGATCATGAAACAGTTGTTTTTTATCTTCGTATGCACCCTCATCCTCGTGGGCTGCGGCGGAAAAAGCAAACAGAGAGAAGAAATCGACGCCCGGTGGAAGGCACTGAGGCTCCATCAGGAAACAGAACTCAAACGGGCGCAGGAGGAACTGGCACAGACGGACAGTCTGTTGCAACTGGTGCAGCACGACTACGACTCCCTACAGGTAAAAGTGGAGAAGGACAAGGCCGCCCTGCGGGCTACGCCCGAGGAACTGACCCTGTTGACACGCACCCACATGAAACGTGACTCACTGCGCACCCAATGTGAGACATTAGGGGCCAAAATACGCTATATCCGCAAAAAACAAAGCGAATACCCGAAAAATAATGAAGAGCGTTAGCAAATTTTTCACTTTTCACTTTTCACTTTTCACTTTTTTTTGTACCTTTGCACCCGATATGGCCAATTTGGAGAAAACAAACGCCCAATTTGAGCAGGCAATGGCCGAATGCCGCAGCCTGTTTGAGAAGAAATTGCACGACTACAAGGCGTCGTGGCGCATCCTGCGTCCCACGGCCCTGACCGACCAGTTGTTTATCAAGGCGAAGCGTATCCGCTCGTTGGAGATCAAGAAGGAGAGTATGGTGGGCGAAGGCATCCGTCCGGAGTTCATCGCCCTCATCAACTACGGTATCGTGGGACTGATCCAACTGAACAAAGGTTTTGCCGACATCGTCGACATCACGAACGAGGAAGCCATGCGCCTTTACGACCAGTATGCCCACGAGGCACTGGAACTGATGAAGCGCAAGAACCACGACTACGACGAGGCGTGGCGCTCGATGAGGGTCAGTTCGTATACGGACTTCATCCTCACGAAGATCGAGCGCATCAAAGAAATCGAGAACCTACAGGGCGAGACACTCGTCAGCGAGGGCATCGACTCCAACTATATGGACATCATCAATTATGCGGTCTTTGGCGTCATTCAATTAACGGAGGACTCACGCGACTGAACATCAAGCATGAGGAAGATCGTTGTCAACATCGCACGACTGCTGCTGGCCCTGACCTTTATCCTGTCGGGATTCGTCAAGGCGGTGGATCCGCTGGGTACGCAGTACAAGATCAACGACTACCTCGCAGCCATGGGACTGGGACGACTGGTGCCGGACTTCCTGACATTGGGCGCATCCGTGTTCCTGCTGGCGGTTGAGTTCATCATCGGCATCTGTCTGCTGTTTGCCATCCACAGACGACTGGTATCGAAGATCACACTGGTTCTGATGATTCTCATGGGACTTATCACACTGTGGCTGGCGATCACCAACCCCATCAGTGACTGCGGCTGCTTCGGCGATGCGATTGTGCTGACGAACTGGCAGACCTTCTGGAAGAACGTGGTACTGTTGGCGGCCACCCTCATCATCTGGCGATGGCCCACGGATATGATCCGGATCATCAGTGCGGCCAACCAGTGGATTGTATTCAACTTCTCCACGCTGTTCATCCTCTTCATCGCAGGATGGTGTCTCTACGACCTGCCCCTGTTCGACTTCCGCCCCTACCATATCGGCGCGAATATCAGGGAGGGCATGGAGATCCCGGAGGGAGCACCCCAGCCACAGTTCGAGACAACCTTCATCCTGGAGAAGGACGGACAACGGCAGGAGTTCACGGCAGACAACTATCCCGACTCCACCTGGACGTTCATCGACTCGAAGACCATCCAGACGGCGGAAGGCTATATACCGCCCATCCACGATTTCTCCATCGTCACGGACGAAGGCGAAGACATCACCGAGGATGTGCTGGGTCATGCATACACCTTCCTACTGATATCGCCCCACTTGGAGCATGCCGATGACTCGCAACTGGACCAGATCAATCAGGTCTATGAGTACAGCAAGGAACAGGGCTATCCCTTCTATTGTCTCACGGCCAGTACGGAAAGGGCCATCAGTCGTTGGCAGGACATGACAGGTGCCGACTATCCCTTCTGCTCGACGGACGAGATCACCCTGAAGACCATCATCCGCAGCAACCCGGGACTGGTACTGTTGAAGGAGGGCACCGTCATCCGGAAATGGAGTCACAACCACCTGCCTGTCATCGAAGAGGAACAATCTGCCAAGTCTCTCGAGCAACAGGACTTCGGACAGATGCCGGAAGACAGTGTCCCCGGCAAGATTGCGAAGATACTGATATGGTTTGTCCTCCCGCTGGCCTTGCTCACGTTGGCTGACCGTCTCTGGGCATGGACCAAATGGATACACCGGAAGACCGGGCAAATGAAGCATCCAAAAGAACAAAGTTTTATATTAAAAGAACAAAGTAAAAACATTATGAGAAAGAAAATTGTAGCAGGAAACTGGAAGATGAACATGAATCTCCAGGATGGTATTGCTCTTGCAAAAGAGTTGAACGAAACACTCAAGGCCGACAAGCCCAACTGTGGTGTAGTGATCTGCACCCCATTCATTCACCTCGCAAGTATCGCACAGTTCCTCGATCAGGACATCATCGGTCTGGGTGCCGAGAACTGCGCCGACAAGGAGAAGGGAGCCTACACCGGTGAGGTGAGTGCCGAGATGGTGAAGAGCACCGGTGCCCAGTATGTGATCCTGGGGCACTCAGAGCGTCGTGAGTATTATAAGGAGACCCCTGAGATCCTGAAGGAGAAGGTGCTCCTCGCACAGAAGAACGACCTGAAGGTGATCTTCTGCATCGGTGAGAGTCTGGAAGAGCGCGAGGCCGGCAAGCAGAACGAAGTAGTGAAGGCCGAACTCGAGGGTTCAGTGTTCAACCTCTCTGAAGAGGACTTCCGTAAGATCGTCATCGCCTACGAGCCCATCTGGGCCATCGGTACTGGTAAGACCGCTACCGCTGAGCAGGCTGAGGAGATCCACGCTTACATCCGTTCTATCATCGCCGAGAAGTACGGTCAGGCTGTTGCCGACGACACCACCATCCTCTATGGCGGTAGTTGTAAGGCTTCGAACGCACCTGAACTGTTCGCCAAGCCCGACATCGACGGTGGTCTGATTGGTGGCGCTTCACTGAAGGCTGCCGACTTCAAGGGTATCATTGACGCCTGGAAGAAGTGAAACGTATAGTAACTATAGGACTGTTGTGTGCTGGCTGCATCCTTGCAGCCAGCGCACAGACAACCTTCACCCAGAGACTTCAGGAGGAGAAAAAGGGCGAAGGAAAGGTCACTGTCACACAAGACAAGGCCATCGACGAACTTGTCAACGGCTCATCAACGACCGTGTCCAAACAGACCACCCCATCTACCCAAACCACCCAGTCAACCCAGTCCACCCAGCAGCAAAAGACAACCGAACAACAGCATAAGCCCGACAGCGGAAACACGCAGAAACCTGCTGTCGCAGAACGTACACAGCAGTCGGATACGACTGCCACCGACGACGGACGTAAGAAAGTGATGAAGGGTGGCTACAAAATCAACGGCTACCGTGTACAGGTCTATGCCGGCGGCAACTCCCGCGAGGCCCGTATCAAGGCAGAACGAGTCGGCAGGGAGATCAATTCCATCTTCCCCGGTGAGCCCGTCTACGTACATTTCTATTCCCCGCGTTGGATCTGTCGCATGGGTAATTACCGCACCTACGAGGAAGCCCACGAACGACTGCGCGCCGTGAAGAATCTCGGCTATTCATCAGCCATCATCGTCAAGGGAAAGATCACGGTACCGTATCTGCCCTCCCCTGAATCGTCAAACCCATAACCGTATGAACCCGGAAACAGAATATAGAGAAGGACTCGAACCACTGGCAGCGCATTACCGCGACATCCTGTCGCTCCTGGGCGAAGATCCTGACCGCGAAGGACTGCAGAAGACCCCCATGCGGGTGGCGAAAGCCATGCAGGTACTGACACGCGGTTACAGTATGGATGCCCACGAGGTGCTGCGACAGGCACTTTTCAAAGAAGACTACTCGCAGATGGTCATCGTCAAGGACATCGACTTCTTCTCGCTCTGTGAACACCACATGATACCCTTCTACGGCAAGGTACATGTGGCCTATATCCCTAACGGCTACATCACGGGACTCTCCAAGATTGCCCGCGTAGTCGATATATACAGTCACCGTCTACAGGTACAGGAACGCATGACACTCCAGATCAAGGAATGTATCCGCGAAACCCTGAAACCCCTCGGCGTGATGGTGGTTGTCGAGGCCCGTCATATGTGCATGCAGATGCGCGGGGTGGAGAAGCAGAACAGCATCACCACCACCAGTGACTTCTGCGGTGCCTTCAATCAGGCCAAGACCCGTCAGGAATTCATGAATTTAATCCATAACAACAAAATTTAAAAACTTATGTATCGCGACGACAACTTTAAACAGAAAGAATCTGTCGGACAGGCATTCTACCACAGTTGCCTGGGAAAATTGGTCATCTTAGCCATTGTGATTGTCATCCTGTTGCTTATTGCCATCATTGCCAAACCCAGTAGGGATACGATGATTGCAGAGACAACAGACGGTATCCTGGAATGTATTGAGGACAACGACAGCATCAAGGGAGACAAGATTGACGACTACATGTCGAACATCGCCCACGTCTTTACGTCAGCCGACACGACCCAGATCAACCCTGACCTCATGGCAGGACTGAGGAAGTACAACCGCATGGAGATCCACGACCACACGTTCTTCCGTACGGCTTACATCCACAACAATGTCCATCCGGAGGGTGTACGTGTAGCCTGGGGCGCTTACGGACTGGTGTTGCCCACCGTCACCTACAGCGACCTGTTGCTGTATATCGGCAAGATGCACGGTGACTTTAACAAGGCCATCATCCGTAACGGTGCCCTCGACGACCACGACCTTGGTACGATCTCTCCCGCCAAGGAGTTCCACTACAAAGGCGACCCGGAAAACTAAGCCTTTCCCCGTTAACTGGTTTGGTTATGCGTAAGGCAATCACCATACTGGCACTATTCACCATCTTGGCTGTACAGGCCCAGATGGTGAATCCAGTTCATTTCTCCTCGCAACTGAAAGAATTGAAAGGCGGTGAGGGGGAGATTGTCTTTTCGGCTGCCATCGATGACGGATGGCATGTGTATTCCACAGACCTTGGCGATGACGGTCCCATCTCGGCCACCTTCCATGCAGAGAAGATGGAGGGGGTGGAAGTTGTCGGCAAACTACAGGCTCGCGGTAAGGAAATCAAACAGTTCGACCAATTATTCGGCATGGAACTGCGTTTCTTCGAGCATAGTGCGACGTTCGTGCAGAAGGTGAAGTTTACGAAGCCTGAGTATGATATCGACTGTTATCTGGAGTACGGCACCTGCAATGACAAGAGTTGTCTGCCCCCTTCGGAGGTGGCACTGAAGAAACAGGGCAGGGTCACACTACCCTCACCCGACAAGGAACAGACACCCCCGAAGACGGAACCTGATGAGACGCCTGTTCCCGTCGTTGATGGAGCGGCAGACTCCACCGCCGTCGCCGGCACGACACTTCATGTTCCATCACCCGAGGCAGACGACGCTCTCTGGCAGCCCGTCACCGAAGAACTGCAGGCGATGGGCGGCAGCAGTGACGACATCGCCAGCCACACCTTATGGCACATCCTGTTGATGGGATTCATCGGCGGTCTGTTAGCCGTCTGCATGCCCTGCATCTGGCCCATCATCCCCATGACGGTGAGTTTCTTCCTGAAACGAGCCCAGACAGACAGACAGAAAGGTATCCGTGATGCCTTTACCTATGGACTGAGCATCATCGTCATCTACCTCGGCCTGGGACTGTTGGTAACGGCGCTCTTCGGTAGCGACACCCTCAATGCCATGTCGACGAATGCTGTGTTCAACATCTTCCTGTTCCTGTTGCTCGTGGTATTCGCCCTTTCCTTCTTCGGATGGTTTGAGATCAAACTACCCGACAGTTGGGCCAACAGCGTAGACACCAAAGCCTCAAAGACCAGCGGTCTCATCAGCATCTTCTTCATGGCCTTCACCCTGGTGTTGGTATCATTCTCATGCACGGCACCCATCATCGGTCTGTTGCTTGTTGAGACCACCACCAGCGGCAACTGGCTCGCCCCCGCACTCGGTATGTTAGGATTTGCAGTGGCACTGGCACTGCCCTTCACCCTCTTCGCCCTGTTCCCTTCGTGGCTGAAACAGGCCCCGAAGTCGGGATCATGGATGAACACGCTGAAGGTGGTGTTGGGATTCATCGAACTGGCCTTCGCCCTGAAGTTCCTGTCAGTGGCCGACCTCGCCTACGGCTGGCATCTGTTAGACCGTGAGGTATTCCTCTCACTATGGATTGTCATCTTCGGACTCTTAAGTGCCTACCTCTGTGGCTGGCTGAAGTTCCAGAGTGATGCCCTTGACGGTGACCTGCAGAAGCCGATGCCCGTCATCTGTATCATGGGTGGACTGGTATCGTTGGCTTTCGCCGTCTACATGATTCCCGGACTCTGGGGGGCTCCGTGCAAGGCCGTCAGTGCCTTTGCCCCGCCAATGAGTACTCAGGACTTCAACCTGAACACGAAGGTGGTAGAAGCCCGTTTCACGGATTATGAACAGGGAATGGCTACTGCCCGGGCAGAGGACAAGCCCGTACTCATCGACTTCACCGGTTTCGGCTGCGTGAACTGTCGTAAGATGGAGGCGGCCGTCTGGACGGACCCACAGGTAGCCGACCTACTGACGAAGGACTATGTGCTCATCTCACTCTATGTCGATGACAAGACCCCCTTGGCAGAGCCGATGGCGGTAAACGACACACAGGGCAACACAAAGACCCTCCGCACGATTGGTGCGAAATGGAGTTATCTGCAAAGTAAGAAGTTCGGAGCCAACGCCCAGCCTTTCTATGTCATCCTCGACCCCGTCACTGCCCGGCCATTGTCCGGTAGCCGTGCCTACGACGAGGACATCCGGCAATACATCGGATTCCTGAAAGAAGGACTTCAGAAATATCAGAGATAAGGTTTATTTGATCAGGGTCAGGATCTTCTTGGCATCCTCGTCACCACTGGCAGCATCCTTGCGGATCTTGGCAAGGATATCCTCACCACCCTTGGGATTCGTCACAGCCTTCTTCAACCACGACCGTGCTTTCTTCTCATCAGCAGCGATACCCTTACCCTTCATGTAACTCTTACCCAAGGCAAACTGTCCGTCGGCATTATCCTGTTTGGCAGCCCTGGAGAAATAGTCAACGGCCTTCTTGCGGTCTTTCTCCACACCCTTGCCGTCCTTGTAGCACTTGCCTACGGCATACTGGGCCTTGGCATAGTCCTGCGCGGCCGACTTGGCATACCATTTGAAGGCCTGGGCATCGTTCTCTTCCACACCATGCCCTTTGTCGTAGCAGCGTCCCAGACGGTACTGTGCCTTCTTGTGACCCTTCTCTGCTGCCGCCTTCAACTTCGGCACGGCCGCCGTGTATTTCTTCTCATCAAGGAGCGCCTTGCCTTCCTTGTAGAGTTTTTCGGCGTTCTGGGCTCCGGCAGCCACACAGACCACCAGTGCCAGCATCGCCAAACAGTATTTCCTTATCATCTCCATCTATAACGATCAGAACTTAAAGGTGTAGCCCAAGCCAATGATATGACGGTTACCTTCCTCGTCATCATCACCGCAGGACTTCTGAAACAGGTATTTCACGTCGAACGAATGTTGTTTGGACAGACGGATCTCCGTGCCTGCCGAGAGACGGTACTTATCCATGCCGTTGCTCACGAAGGTCTCACCATTGACATACGGGCGCCAGACCTTACTCACCTTGTATTTCAACTGCAGACGGTTACGCCACACGTTCTTACCCTTGCCGTTGTAGGTCTTGTCCTCCACAGTACCCTTAGACACCTTGGTGCGCTCGACGGTTTTCTCCGGACGATAGGTGTATTGCCAACGTTCACGGAGCGACACACTGAGATTGCCGAAGTCGACAGAGCCGGTCAACGACACGTTGAAGCGATGGCGCGTTCCCCAGAAATTGGCCACCTTGGTCTGCTTGTCATTCCATTTCTCATTATTGTCATAGAGCAACGTATAACCTGCCGAGGCCTTCAGCCAGTCAGTGAGTTTATAACTGGCACCGATACTTCCACTCCATCTGTCGACCGTCTTCACATGGTCGCGGGTACGCAGTTCCACGCCACCGTCAACAGACAGGTTTCTGCTGATCTTCTTCTCCACATTGACTTCCGACCAGAGGCCGAAGTCGTCGCCTTCAGCCTTGACCTCAGCCGTTGTCAGCAACAGCGCAGCCAACAACAACCCTGTCTTTATACTTCGTTCCATTGTGACTTCTTTACTGTGAATTGTCCGTCAATACCATTAAAGCGATTGTACTTCCTGTTATCACTCTCGTAGGTGATACGAATCACCACGGAATCCTTCAGGAAGTCAATGCCGCCGACGTCGATCTTCAAGATCTTCAGACCCGTGCGCATCTCCAGATCGGCTTTCAGTTCCTCACGCTTGTCAGGCTTCACCAGTTCCACACGGTCATATTGGATCAGTTTCGTGGGCTGGATCTTCATCGTCATCTCACAGGCAGTGATGGCTGCCACCACGATGACATCGATGATGAAGAGTTCGATATATTCCGACGCCATCGCATGAACCACCGACAGACAGATAATCAGGAACAGATAGGTCATCTCGCGGACCGGCATGGCATCCGTGCGGTAACGCATGATACTGAAGATACCAAACAGTCCAAGTCCCACACCCATCGTCGCCTTGCCGCGTTCCATACCCATCATGAAGAACACAAGGAAATAGATGGCTATCGACATGAGCATGAAGGTGAACGAGAAGTCACGACGGTGACTCTTACGGAAATACAACTGGAAGATGATGATCCAGTTGACGACGATACAAATCAGGAATTTCACCATCGCCTGGGCGAATTCTGCACTTAATACATCCATATTCTTATTGGTTTTTTAATGTTTAATATTCATGATGATATCCACGTCGCGCAACTTGGTCTTGAAGCGGTTCACGGGCAACTCTGGATTGGTGAGCGCCGACCCCATGCAGTATTTCGAGAAGCCGTGGGGATGGATGCGCAACTGGCGCAGCATCTCCAGCACGGGAGAATAGACCAGTCCGTCACGTTTCAGTTCGATGATGACCAGATCGCCCATGTCCTTGTCGATGCCGCTGACCAGATTGTGGAAGCGTAACTCACTGTCGATGGTGAGTCGCTCGGTCTTATCGTGATTCACCAGGGTGATGCGACGGAAATGATTGTTGATGGCTGGCTGCAGCGTGTCGACACTGTAACGCAGGTGTTTCTCCAGGAACTCACGCTTCACGGCATCATTCACATCCATGTCCGTCACCTCGATACGTTTCTTCTTCGTCCGTCCCTTATTATTCTTCGTCTTCACCTCCATGAACTGCAGGTGGGAACTGACATAGGTACGGAAACGGATCTTCTGTCGGTTGACATGCCCATACTGGTGCTGACGGTACATATCAAACGACTTGGTATCGAAATAGGTCGTGTCGTACGCCATATTCCGTTCACCGTCGATCTCCTGGATATAATAGTCTCCTTGTGCCATCTCCAACAACAGTCGCAGACGGTCGACAGTGGTGACGAACTTCGTGTCGGTACGGTTCATCAACTTCACGCCGCTCATCTGTTCCAACGTAATCGGATCGAACTTGGAGAGTAACTCAATCATCGGTTTATCGTTTTGATGGTGCAAAGATAGGAAAAAAGAAGGGATAAACAAAAAATATTGGCAAAAACCCTCATTTATTCAACTTAATTTAGTATTTTTGCGGACAAATACAATAACTATTAAGAATAATGAAACTGATTTCATGGAACGTCAACGGTCTGAGAGCCTGTGAGGGCAAAGGCTTCAGCGACACATTCAGACAGTTGGATGCAGACTTCTTCTGTCTGCAGGAGACGAAGATGCAGGAAGGACAACTCGACCTGCAGTTTGATGGCTATACCTCCTACTGGAACTCGGCCGAAAAGAAAGGCTACTCGGGCACGGCCATCTTCACCCGTCATCAGCCCCTCAACGTAGAATATGGCATCGGCATCGACCTGCACGACCACGAGGGCCGCGTCATCACCCTCGAGATGGAAGATTTCTACCTTGTCTGCTGTTACACCCCCAACTCACAGGACGGTCTGAAACGTCTGGAGTACCGTATGTCGTGGGAGGATGCCTTCCGCGCCTATCTGAAACAACTCGACCAACAAAAACCCGTCATCCTCTGTGGCGACCTGAATGTGGCCCACGAGGAGATAGACATCAAGAACCCCAAGACCAACCGTCACAATGCGGGCTTCACCGACGAGGAACGCGAGAAGTTCAGTGACCTTCTGGCCTGTGGCTTCACCGACACGTTCCGTTATAAGTACCCCGAGGAGGTGAAATACTCCTGGTGGTCGTACCGTTTCCAAGCCCGTCAGAAGAATGCCGGCTGGCGCATCGATTACTTCGTCATCTCCGACCGTCTGCGCGACCGTCTGGCCGATGCTGCCATCCACACGGAGATCTTCGGCTCCGACCATTGTCCCGTGGAATTGACGCTCAACCCGTAAGTGAAAGAAGCCCATGCTCCGCACCATCACCCGACAGATCAAGGAATACCGCACGGCCTCCATCATGACACCCGTCTGGACGGCCACGGAGGTGGTGCTCGACGTACTGATACCCTATGTCACGGCCTCGCTCATCGACAAGGGCATCAATGCCGGGAGCATGGAGAACGTGTATCTCTATGGTGCCGTCATGATCGGCATGGCGTTCCTCTCACTCGCCTTCGGCATCCTGGCAGGACGGAGTGTGGCCTATGCCGCCTCGGGCTTTGCCGCCAACCTGCGCAAGGCGATGTACCGTAACATCCAACGCTTTGCCTTCAGCGACATCGACAAGTATTCCACCTCGGGACTCGTCACCCGTATGACCACCGATGTCAACAATCTCCAGAACGCCTACCAGCAGATCCTCCGCATCACCGTGCGCGCCCCGTTCCGTCTGGTGCTGTCGATTGTGATGTGTCTCATCATCGATGCCCGTCTCTCGATAATCTTCATCGTGGCGATGGTCATCCTCAGTTTCTCGCTCTACCATATCATCTCACGGGTGGCACGCCTCTTCCAACAAGTCTTCGTGAAGTACGACGACCTGAACCAGAGTGTCCAGGAGAACGTCCAGGCCATCCGGGTGGTAAAGGCTTTTGTGCGCGAGGACTACGAGAACCAGAAGTTCGGCAAGGCTGCCGAGGCGCTCTATAAATTATATGTACGCGCGGAGAGTCTGATGGCCCTCAACCATCCCATCATGAACCTGGTGGTCTATGGCTGTATCATCGCCCTGTCATGGTGGGGTGCCCACTTCATCGTCGGCGGCACACTGACCACAGGCGAACTCACCTCACTCTTCACCTACGTCATGTCGATCCTCCAGTCGCTGATGATGCTGTCGATGATCTTCGTTATGCTCACGCAGAGTGCCGCCAGCGCCAAACGCGTCAGTGAGGTCATCGAGGAAGAGCCGGATATCGTGAACCCCGAGCAGCCTGTCTATGAGATTCTGGACGGCAGCATGGCATTCAGGGGGGTGCGATTTGATTATGGGTCGAATGGGATGAATGGGTCAAATGGGGCGAATGGGACTCATAAGCGCTCGGCGCTTTTCAATGTCAGTTTCGACATTGCCTCCGGCGAGACCATCGGTGTCATCGGCGGCACGGGCTCGGGTAAGTCCACGCTCATCAGTCTCATCAACCGCCTCTATGACCCCTCCGAAGGTGAGGTGCTCGTGGGCGGGCGTAATGTCAAGGACTACGACCTCACCGCACTGCGCTCCGCCGTCAGTGTGGTGCTCCAGAACAATATTCTCTTCAGTGGTACCATCCTCGACAACCTGCGCTGGGGCAATCCCAAGGCTACCCTCGACGACTGTCGTCACGCCAGTCATCTGGCCTGCGCCGATGAGTTTATCGACCAGATGCCGGAGAGCTACGACACCCACATCGAACAGGGCGGCACGAATGTCAGTGGCGGTCAGAAACAACGTCTCTGCATCGCCCGTGCCTTGTTGAAACAGCCGAAGATCCTCATCCTCGACGACTCCACCTCGGCCTGCGACACCGCCACGGATGCCAAGATCCAACGGGCTTTCCGCGAGGAACTGCCGAAGATGACGAAACTCATCATCGCCCAACGCATCCTAAGCGTGAAGGACTGTGACCGCATCCTCGTCCTGGACAACGGTGTCGTCACGGGCTTCGACACGCACGAGAACCTTCTGAAGAATAACACCCTCTATCAGGAGATCTACGCCATCCAGAACGCTGATGTCGGCGACTTTGACGAACATGTAGCGAAAGGAGGTGCCGCATGAGACAACCTAACTTCGGCGGCCCACGCGGTCCCCAGGGACAGGCCGGATTCCAGAAGGCCAGCAAAGAACAGCGCGCGGTCATCTGGCGCCTGACGAAATACGTGCTCAGCAACTACAAGTACAGCATCGTAACCGTACTGGCCTGTATCGCCATCACCTCCGTCACCACCCTCGCCTCTACCCTCTTCACTCGTACCCTCATCGACGACTACATCACGCCGTTGACGCAGATGGCCAACCCCAAATACGACTCGCTCTGGCAGACGCTCTTCAAACTCGGCGGTATCCTGCTCGTCGGCGTCATCTGTTCCTATCTTTACAACCGTCTGATGATCAATGTCTCACAAGGCACGATGCTCCGTCTACGCAAGATGGTCTTCGAACGGATGGAGAAACTGCCCATCAGTTATTTCGACCAGCACGCCCACGGTGAGACGATGTCCGTCTACACCAACGATATCGACTCGCTGCGACAGATGATCTCGACCTCCATCTCACAGGTCTTCAACTCCCTCATCACCATCGCCGTCACCTTCACCTCGATGGTTGTGATGAGCGTGCCGCTGACGCTGGTGAGTATCGTGATGGCCATTGTGATGATGGTCGTCACCACCCGACTCGGTAAGCGGAGTCGTACCTTCTTCCGTACCCAACAGGAGAGTCTCGCCCGCGTCAACGGCTTCATCGAGGAGATGATGACGGGACAGAAGGTTGTCAAAGTGTTCTGTCATGAACAACAGGCCATCGACGAGTTTGAACAGATCAACGAACAACTGCGCTCCTCGGCCTATAATGCCAACAAGATTGCGAATATCGTGATGCCCGTCAACGGCAACCTCTCCAACCTCGGCTATGTGCTCATCGCCGTCGTCGGTGCCACGCTTGCCATTCATGGCGGGGCCATCACCCTCGGAACGGTCGTGGCGTTCCTCACATTGAACAAGAGTTTCACCCAACCCATCACCCACGTCTCACAGCAGATCAACTCCGTGCTCAACGCCACCGTCGGTGCCGAACGCGTGTTCCGTGTCGTGGATGCCGAACCGGAGGTGGACGATGGCACAAAGGAACTTACGAATCCGCTAGGCGATGTCGACTTCACCGATGTCGACTTCGGCTATACCTCTGAAAAACAAGTGCTTTTTGATATCGACATCAATACCAACCCCGGACAGAAGATTGCCTTCGTGGGCGGTACGGGAGCGGGTAAGACCACCATCATCAACCTCATCAACCGCTTCTACGATATCCAGAAAGGACAGATCCTCTACGACGGCATCCCCATCACTGATATCCGCAAGGACTCCCTGCGCCGTTCGATGAGTATCGTGCTGCAAGAGACGCATCTCTTCACCGCCACCGTACTCGACAATATCCGCTACGGACGACTCGGTGCCACTGACGAGGACTGCGTCGCTGCCGCCAGACTCGTAGGTGCCGACGACTTCATCCGTCGTCTGGCCAATGGCTATCAGACCATGCTCAACGGCGACGGTGGCAACCTCTCTCAGGGTGAACGTCAGTTGTTGGCCATTGCCCGTGCGGCTGTTGCCAATCCGCCCGTGCTCATCCTCGACGAGGCCACCTCCAGCATCGACACCCGTACGGAGATGCTCGTCCAGCGCGGCATGGACACATTGATGCAGGGGCGCACCACCTTCGTCATCGCCCACCGTCTCAGTACCATCCGCAATGCCGACCTCATCATCGTCCTCGACCACGGACGTATCATCGAACAAGGCACCCACGAACAACTCCTTGCCCTCCAAGGCAAGTATTACCAACTCTACACCGGTCACGAATTGTAACGGAGTAAACTTACGTCCAGAACTCCTTTTCACCAGTCGGTGCCATTTCCCCTTGGCACTTGGGACAGGTATGCTTGTTCCAAATCCTGATATGATCACTGCCGCAGTTCAGACAGAGTCTTCCGACCTCGCTTCTGTAGGATGGTGCCACGTCGGCAATGATGCCACCCACCACAATGTTCTGAATGGTCTTGCAGTCAGCACACGACATGGCCATAATCTCCTGACGAAAGAGTCCGCGCCCTTCGTACACCTCGGTTTCATAGCCGCACTGTTTACAGCGATATTTTAATTTCCAAGCCATTTTCACAACGACCAACGGCAACCTAACAGGACGATACGGTTGCTCTTGCGGCTCTCACTGTCATAGACCATGTTTCCCTTCATGTCGTATCTTGAAGAAGGGGAAGCAGGGTTTATCAGACTGTTGCCTTTGAGATACAAGGTGACGTAACCGAAACGTTTCTCGATGGAGACGGTCGCCGTCTGCCACATACGGTCGACATCAGACATCATGGTCTTAAAACGGCTCCTATACCGGAAAGCCGTCGTGAACAGCCATCCGCATCCAAAGTCGACCTTCGCATCCCACTCCCAGCCCCAACTGTTGTCGTTGACGACCTTCTCGCCGAAATCCTTGCCGGTCCCCTGGTAATGTGCCCGATTGAACCAGAGCGTGGCATGGGTCAGCAACAGCAGCAGCACCGAACACAAAAGAATGGTCGCTCTGTGTTCCTGAAACATATTGACGTTCTCCTATATATGTTATGGGCGCAAAGATAGACAAATAAAATGAACTTTGCAAGCAATTAACCGTTTTTGTGCCGTTTCGCCTTCGAATATATAAAAAAAACAAAAAATGCGCCGACAGACGCTCAGGACTTGGTAGTTTGTATTTTTTTTCTTATCTTTGCCATCAAAGTTCTTCCAACTCAATACAAAACAATGACATGAAGAAGAGAATCCCCCTAACCGCCTCGTTGCTGTTACTGGCTACTTCGTTCTGCCACGCCAAGACTCACACGCTGGCCGAGGCCGACACCATCATTGTGATCTTGTTATTCATCGTGATTGCGCTTATCGTGCCCGGAGGCTTCAGTCTGCATTATAGCAGGATTATCAGTCGGCTAAACGAACAACTGCTCCGAATACTCAATGCATTGGATGACTACCGGGCCATTGTGGCCAACGGGGCATTGTCGCTGGACGAGCAGGAAGAGGTCATGAAGAAGAGCCAGCCGAAGCCGAAGAGTGCCAAGACTTTCCTGACGGACGGTAGTCAGGCTTTCTACGTGAAGATGGATGCCCGTGTGAACAAGGAGAAGCCCTTTGCGGATCCTGATTTCAACCAACAGTCGCTGGCTGAGTTCATGGAAGTCGACCTGGACACGTTCTGCCAGTTGGTGCCACGCTATAAGGATCCCGACAGGACACTTGACTATATCAATTCCCTCCGGGCGGAATACGCTGCAAAGATACTTATGGACAATTCGGACTGCTCGAAGGACGACATTGCCAGCATGTGTGGCTTCAAGGATGCTGCGACTTTCATCAGCGCCTTCAAGTTCGCCTTCGGTGTCATGCCAACGGACTATCTGAATAGCAAGAGCCAGATGTTTAAGAAGAAAAGCATATCACAATAGGGTAAAGGAATTAATATTGAATATACAATGAAAAAGATGATGCAATGGGTGCTCGTCGCCACCCTCGTTTGCGGCGCAAGTGTGCTGAACGCCTGTAAAGAGGCAAAAGCCAATGAAGACAATCCTACTCCCAAGGTGGTGAGTACCGAACTGATCCGTACCAGTCAGAGTTGGGACGGTGTGGAACTGCCCGACTACTTCCAGGGACGTCCCGAACTGGTAGCGGTGAAGTATGTGTTCCCCGCTGGTCAGAAACTGGGCTGGCACCACCATGTGGCTATGAATTATGGTGTCCTAGTGCAGGGCGAACTGACCATCATCGGTTTGGACGGTAAGACGAAGGTGGTACACGAGGGCGAGGCTGTGGTCGAGATGGTAGGCACCGTCCACCACGGTGAGAACCGCGGCACAAAGGACTGTATCCTCTACATGTTCTACCTCTCGCAGAAGGATCTTCCCCTCGCCGTACAGCACCCGGATATCCCTTTAGAATAGGCCTGTTTCGTGACGGAAGCAGAAGCAAGTAAATAGCAATACTATATTTATTTAGAATCAGGGGGACGGCTCTTGAAGTGCCCCCCAATAGGTGGGCATGTCATCACAAGGGTTAGAAAAGATAAACCTATCACTTGGGCCAGGCCCCAGTGATAGCCTACAACAGTGTTAGAATTCTGTTGGCGGACAAAAAATTCCGCGAAACTTGTTGCGGTTTCGCGGTTTTTTTTAACTTTGCTCGCGAAAACGAATAACAAATGATAAAGAAAAGGTATCTGAATCATATCCTTCTGCTTATACTGAGCATGAGTGGTATGCCTGCCTACGCAGCCGACGACGATGAGATCATCGAGTTTCAGGGTGACCGTTACGTGATCCATGTGGACAAGATGCATCCCGACAGTGAGATGACCCTGTTGGACGTGTTGAACACCTGTCCTGAATTCTTGTCGGTCAACGGCAAGAAGATTGACCAGAATTACAAACTCCGTACCGACAACATTGACCTCGTCGTGGATCCCGAATCCTTCTTGGCCAATGTAAAGGCCTGCGAGATAGACCGTATCCAGATCTGCAGTAACACCTCTGTGGCAAAAGCCGTTGGCGGCACAAAAGGCGTGATAGACATCTATTACCGCGACGACGTGAAGACCGACGGCAAGGTGGCACTGACAGGCAGCACCTACGGCAATGGCATAGTGTACGCCGACGTGGCCAACAGGGGCGAGAAACTCACGGTGCAGGCCTATGCTTTGACCCGCAGTTCCTACGGCAAGGCCTATCCTACCGATGCGTACAAAATGACCGACCGTGGACTGGCCGAGAACCTGCATCTCAGTCTGGACTGGAAGATGAGCCAGAACGACAGACTCTTCATCAAGGCCTATCAGAAGTTTGACAACACCAAACAGAGGATCATCAAGCCAGAAATGATTAGAGCCCTTCCTTTCTACAACCGTTATATAGGGCTCGTGCTGTCCTACTCCCACACCTTCAAGAACGATGCCATCCTCTTTGCCGAGATCGGTGGCGACTACACCAGAGAGAACAACGGCGGCTACAAGATGGGTGATACCTATCCCTACGGCTTTGTCGAATTCAACACCCCCGTCTTCACCCCCGACCTCTGGTTGATGATCGGTTCAGAGATGGACCACGAGAATACCTGGTATATCGGTCGGAAGCGTGAACAGCACCTGGTGACTGACTTCTATGCACAGTTAGACTATACCCACGGTCCCTGGGTGCTGACCCTCGGCGACCGCTACCGTATGATGAACTACTGGAACCGTCAGTACGACTCAGAAGACCACAGTCTGTGGACGCATGAACGCAACAACCACTGTTATCTGGCCAGTGTGGGCTACAAGACAGGGCGCCATTTCTTCCAGGCATTGTTCGCCCGCCGTTTCTTCATCCCTGAGATCAGTGATTTCCTGGCCGATATCGAAGAGACAGCACCGACCACAGCCCAGAGATACGACGCAGGCAGTTACAGCACCAATCTGGTCCATCAGGGTGTGGTGCGCTATTCGTACCAACAGAAGAATTTCTTCTATCACACTAGTGTGGAAAGCAACTGGTACACCCATTTCCCCACCCCCAACCATCAGCAACTGGGCTTCAGGAACGCCGTCTATTGGAAGACCGGTCCTTGGGAACTGACGGTGGGTGCCAACTACTATTACCAGCACATCGATGCCGGGGAAGGCATGGATACGGACCATGACAATTTCGTCACACTCAAACTGGCCCCTGTGCTCAATCTGTCGCACGGACTCCGTCTGTCGTCGACGCTTCTCTACAGCAGTCGTCGCACGTTGGAGGACCAGCATGCCCATCTCTTTGCCACCGTCAAGGCCAACAAGCAGTTGGGCAGGAAGTGTAACGTCTTTGCCGAGTTCCACGATCTGGCCGGCTACGCCACAGGCTACTGGTCGCAACTCACGGACCTGTATCAGAACCGTGCCCTGAGCGTGGGAGCAACCTTCTATCCTTTCAGGAAGTGAATAGTGAATAGTGAATAATGAATAGTGAATAGTTAAAGATGAATATAGAATCGAAATTAAATACCGTAAGACCGGGAATGCACAAACGGGCGACCTACCTGTCGCTGATAGCGGTAGTCCTGTTTATGGGGTGTTTGAATTATGCCGTCAGTATCACTGGCATGCCTGTGAAGAATACCGTCTGGGAACGATGGTGCAACTGATGAACCGTGCGGGTGGCTCGGCGGCATTCGGTGCATGGGCCGCCAACCGCATCAAAGGACGTGCCGGGGCACAACTGTCAACGATGTTATTGGGCTGTCTGATCTTCATCGACGACTACTTCAACTGTCTGACCGTGGGTTCCGTCATGCGCCCCGTCACCGACAAGCACAAGATCAGCCGTGCCAAACTGGCCTATCTGATCGACTCAACAGCGGCCCCCATCTGTATCATTGCCCCCATCTCGTCGTGGGCGGCAGCGGTATCGGGATTCGTCAAGGGCGAGAACGGCATCAGCATCTTCATCCAGTCCATCCCCTTTAACTTCTATGCCCTGCTCACCTTGTTGATGATGGTCTTCATCATCCTCATGAAGTTCGACTTCGGACCTATGCTGCAGCACGAGAACAATGCCCGTCAGGGAGACCTCTTCACAACCGACAAGCGCCAGCAGACCGATGAAGGGACTCAGAAGGGCGCAAAGGTAGGTCGGGTGTCAGATCTGGTCGTACCCGTTGTGTTTCTTGTCATCGGGTGTGTCATCGGTATGATCTATACGGGTGGATTCTTCAGTGGGAAGGGTTTCATCGACGCCTTTGCTGCCAGCGACGCGTCAGTGGGTCTAGTACTGGGTTCTGCCGTGGCCCTCATCATCACCATCGCCTACTATCTGGTGCGCCAGTCACTGACATTTAGCGCCTGCATGGACTGTCTGCCGGAAGGTTTCAAACAGATGGTGCCCGCCATGCTCATCCTGACATTTGCCTGGACGCTGAAAAGCATGACCGACAGTCTGGGAGCGGCCACCTATGTTGCCGGCGTGGTACAAAACTCTGCCGACGGACTCATGGGCTTCCTGCCTGCCATCATCTTCCTTGTGGCGGTGGGTCTGGCTTTTGCCTCTGGCACGTCGTGGGGCACGTTCGGCATCCTCATCCCCATCGTGGTGTCCTGTTTCCATGAGGTCGACCCGCAACTGATGATCATCTCCATCTCAGCCTGTATGGCCGGTGCGGTGTGCGGTGACCATTGCTCGCCCATCTCTGATACGACGATCATGTCGTCGGCAGGTGCACAATGCGAGCATCTGAACCACGTCACCACACAGTTGCCTTATGCGCTGACGGCAGCCTCGGTGTCGTTCTTCACGTTCCTCGTGGCGGGTTTCACCAAGAGTGCGTTGATATCCCTAATGTTCGGCATCGTGGCGTTGTTCCTGCTCCTGCTGTTCATCCGCCGCAAATACTGATGCATTTCTTAGCCATTTTCTTGGTGGTTTCAATAATAATGTCTATCTTTGTACCCAACAAAAACTTAAAATGATCTGATATGAAGAAATTAATTGTTTGTGCACTGATTGCATGCGGAATGGCTCCTGCATCCGCACAGGAGTATGGTTTGTTTAATAATATTGGCGCTAACCTCGGTGTAGGAACGGAGGGTATCAGCGTTGGTGTGGCTACGCCCATCACGGAGTATCTGGAACTGAGTGCCGGTGTGAACTTCATGCCGGGTATTAAGATCAAGGAAACCGTGAACATCGATGCCACGTTACCTTTCGAGGGCTACAGTCTGAGAGACGTTAAGATTGAGGGAAATCTGGCACGTACGACTTTCGACCTGAAACTGAACGTGTATCCCGGAGGCGCATCCCTCCCGATCTTCATCGTAGGCGGTCTGTCGTTTGGCGGAAAGAATATCGGCAAACTGGAAGGCTTTAGTCAGGATGTGGCCCAGGTGTATGTGGATCATCCCGAATATGCCGGTATGATCTCCACCAAGATTGATGAATATGAACTGGGCTTTGACCGTAAGGGTTATGTGAATGGTGACATACGGGTGAAGAGCGTACGTCCATACGTGGGACTCGGTTACGGCAGACTGATACCGAAGAACCGTATCGGTTTCCGCCTCGAACTGGGATGTCAGTTTATGGGAAAGATGAAGATCTACCAGAACGACAAGGAACTCAGTGAATCGCTGACAGGAAGTGACAACAGTGACCTTTCCAAGATTATTGACAAACTGAAAGTATACCCCGTGTTGAAACTGACACTGACAGGACGTATCCTATAAACAATAAAGGCTTGCGGATTCGCAAGCCTTTATTATTTTCTTAGAACTTAGCCATCTTGATGGCGACTACAGCGCACTCATCGCCTTTGTTGCCATGTTTGCCACCGGCACGGTCACGAGCCTGTTGCAAGTCGTTGGTGGTCAGAAGACCGAAGACAACGGGGATATTGCTAGTGGCATTGAGACGGGCGATACCCTCTGTGACTCCCTGACATATATAGTCGAAGTGAGGTGTCTCGCCACGGATGACGCTACCGAGAATGATTACGGCATCATAACCGTCGTTGAGCGTCATCTGGTGGGCACCGTAGACCAGTTCAAAAGAACCTGGCACTGTCTTCACGTGGATATTCTCCGGCAGGGCACCGTGCTTCTCAAGTGTAGAGACACAGCCATCAAGCAGAGCACCCGTGATTTCCGGATTCCACTCTGCCACCACGATACCGAAGATCATGTTCGAGGCATCGGGGACGGCAGAAAAGTCGTAGTCGGAGAGGTTATGCAGTGCGGTAGCCATTACTCCTTCACGCGCTCAATATACTGATCGATGGTCTGATACTGCATCGAGTTGAAGTACTTCTCCTTGATCTGCTGGTACAGTTTCAGAGCCTCAGCCTTCTTACCCTGACTCTCAAGGATCTCACCAGCCTGGATGAGGAAGGTGGGAGAAAGCGAGTTGTTATCGGCCATCTCGGCAGCCTTCTTCAGGTTACTGACAGCTTTGTCGAGTTGGTTCAGATGAGCATAGGCATTACCCAGCGCACCAACGGCTGCGGGAGAGATCATCTGATCGTCGCTGCCATCGAACTTCTCCAGATAGTCGGCAGCCTCCTGCCATCTGTCGAGCTTGGCGTAGCAGAGTCCGGCATAGAGATTGGCCAGGTTACCGGCCTTCGTACCGCTGTAGTCCTTGGCGAGGAACACAAAGCCCTTGAATGAGGCGCTGTCACCATTAAGAGCCTTCTGGTAGTCGCTGGCTGCGAAATAGTCCTGACCCTTGGCGATAGCCGTGCTGGCCTTGTCCTCTCTGGGACCGGAGATGTAAGTCTGGTAAAGTACGATACCTGCGATAATCACCACGAGGGCAATCACGAAGGCGATAATGGCCTTCTTGTATTTCAGGAAGAAGGCTTCACTCTGACTGATGGTCTGCTCTTCCATGACGGGAGCAGCCTGCTGTTTGTTGTTGTTTGCCATTTTTATTATTACTTTTTTCTATTGTTCCAACGGACATAATCTGCCCTTATGGGCAAATTCGGGTGCAAAGGTACAAAAAAGAAGTGAAAAGTGAAAAGTGAAAAGTGAAAAAATTGCTGCCGCCATACAATTTTTCTTAATTCTTAACTCTTAATTCTTAACTTTTTCGTACTTTTGCAGTATGATTCTCGAAAAACTGACATTGATGAACTACAAAAATATCGAGGAGGCAACACTGACGTTGTCACCGAAAATAAACTGTTTCATCGGTCAGAACGGAGCCGGCAAGACGAACATCCTCGATGCCATCTACTACCTCTCTTTCTGTCACTCGGCGAACAATCCCATCGACTCGCAGGTGATACGCCACGGGGAAGAGTTCTTCATGATTGAGGGACACTATGATGAGGGGGAGGTCACGGCGGCGATGAAACGGGGACAAAAGAAGCACATCAAACGTAACAAAAAGGAATACAAACGGTTGTCGGAACATATCGGACAGATACCCATCGTGGTGGTATCACCATCGGACACGCTGTTGATAGAGAGTGTCAGCGAGGAACGTCGTCGACTGATGGATATGGTGATCTCGCAGTACGACCCCACCTATATCGACGCCCTGAACCGTTACAACAAAGCCCTCCAACAACGTAACGTCATGCTCAAGGCTGAAGAGGAGCCCAACATCGACGTCATCAGCCTCTGGGAAGAACAGATGGCTACTGCCGGTGAACAGATCTATGAGCGCAGGGATGCCTTTGTGAGGAAGATGGTGCCCATCTTCCAGAGCTATTACGAGACGATATCCGGTCATCAGGAACGGGTGACCATCAACTATCTCTCGCACTGTCAACGAGGACCACTGTTAGAGGTGATCCAGCGTGATAGGATAAAAGACCGCGCCGTAGGCTACTCGTTGCACGGCGTGCACCGTGATGACTTGGAGTTTATGATTGGAGACCACCTGATGAAGCGTGAGGGCAGTCAGGGACAGAACAAGACGTTCGTGATCTCACTGAAACTGGCGCAGTTTGACTTTCTGAAACGCACCAACTCGAAGACCACACCCCTACTCCTGCTCGATGATATCTTCGACAAACTCGACGCCAAACGGGTGGAACAGATTGTAAGTCTGGTGGCAGGCGATGATTTCGGACAGATTTTTATTACGGACACCAACCGCGACCATCTGGACCAGATTCTCTCAACTTCCTCGCACGACTATAAAATCTTCTATGTAGACGACGGCCATGTTCAAGAGAGACGTTAAGAACATCAAGGAACTGATTCTGAAGAATCTGCGGGAACAAGGACTGGAAACACCACTGTTGCAGAAGCGGTTGATGGATGCCTGGCCTACGGTGGCAGGAGAGGTTATTGCCCGATACACAGACGGGGTGAGCATCCGTAATCAGACACTTTATGTGCATCTGACGAATCCGGCCCTGCGACAAGACCTCTCGATGCAACGCTCAGACTATGTAAAACGGCTGAATGACTATGTAGGCAGTCAGGTGATTGCCGACATCAGATTCCATTAAATCACTTCATCCACAGGAACATCGTACTCATCTGTCGGGACTTCCGGCACCTTCTGGAAATCGAAACAAACACCGAAGATTACACACGGGGACAGGAACGCTGTGTACTCGGGAAAGTACACAGCGTTCCTGTCCCCGTGTGTAATCCCAGAGAGGAAGCGGTCATAGTAGCCGCGGCCCCTACCTAAACGATGACCTGCTGCGTCGAAGGCGAGGCCTGGGACGAGCATCACGGGGACAGTCCCCATGATCTTCGCTACGCTGTTATCACAGGGACAGTCCCCATGATCCTCTTCTACCGGTTCCATGATATGAAAGGCCCCTTCACGGAGATGCTGTTGTCCCGTATAACGGCACAGTTCCATGGTGGTATCACCCGTTACCTTCGGAAGGAGAACGGTCTTGCCTGCTGCCACGAGTTCATCGAGGAGTGGACGGATATCCACCTCGTCAGGAAGCGGATAATAAGCCATAACGACATCCCCCACCCCGTGACCTATCAGTCTTTCCCTGAGGCGGGCGACAATGGGAAGCGACAGTTCCTCCAACTGTTGTGGGGTGAACTGTCGCTTGATCTGACGCATCTGCTGTCGTAACTCCTCCTTACGCATGGGCTATCAACGTTCTGGCAATATGTGTACTCCGATAATCGAAAGCCATCGCCACCTTCTTGGGCTGTTCCGTATTCTCCGGCTGCGGGAAAGCCTTGCCTTCCTCAAAGAGTCGGAGAGTCTGGATAATGGCGGGATCATCCTGATTCAGGTATTCCGTCCATGCCTGTTCGTCGAGCATGTTATAGATGACACGGCTATAGAGATAACGCTCCAAGAGTTTATACGACTTCTGAATCATCAGGTTACGGCGCTTCAGACCGTTCTTGTCAGCAAAGGTCGCAAACTTATCCACCAGGTTCTGTCGTTTCAGATAAGTCTCCAACTGTTTGCCTTCCTTCATCTCCTTAAGTTTCGTGCGGTTCTCATCGGTATACTGATAGGCATACTGTACAATCAGTCCACTCATCGAAGCCTCCTTATAATAAGAAGTCATGCCTAACGTATCCTCTGGAACGAAGATGTCGGGTGTGATACCGCCACCGCCATAGACGACACGTCCATTGTTAGTATGGTATTCCGGTCCTGTATGTTTGATGCTGTCCTGCGAGAAGAACTCACCGTGCTGATAACGGCTCATCAGATCCTCCTCATAATCACGGTCTGCGCCCGAGGTATAGGGTTTCTGGATACAACGTCCCGAAGGACTATAGTATCTGGCGATGGTCAGACGCATCATGGAATGGTCGGAGAACTCTATCGGCTGTTGCACCAGACCCTTACCGAAGGAACGTCGTCCGATGATGGTGCCTCTGTCATTGTCCTGAATGGCACCTGCCAGAATCTCCGAGGCAGAGGCAGAGCCCTCATCAATCAGGACTACCAGAGGAATATTCTGATAGGAACCGCGTCCATCACTGCGGTAGTCCTGTCGGGGCGACTTACGTCCTTGTGTATAGACAATCAGTTTCCCCTTCGACAGGAACTCATTGGCGATTTGCACAGCAGAGGCCAGATAACCGCCTGTATTACCACGCAGGTCGATGACCAGATTAGAGAAACCCTGCTGGGAGAGTTTGGCAAGGGCGATCAACAACTCCGGATAGGTATTCTCACCAAAGTTCTTGATCTTGATATAGCCGGTCTCCTTATCGAGCATATAACAAGCCGTCACACTCTTCGTCGGTATCTCACCACGTGTCACGGTGACATGACGAACTTTCTTCTCTCCATAACGGATGATACCCAGTTTCACCTTTGTATCCTTGGGACCTTTCAGACGATGCATAGCCTCCTCGTTAGTCACAATCTTACCCACAAAGACAGAATCATCCACCTCCACAATCTTGTCACCTGCCACCAATCCAGCCCGTTCGGCAGGGCCGTTGCTGATGACATTCTGCACACGGATGGTGTCCTGACGGATCGTAAACTCAATACCCACACCCGAGAACGAGCCCTTCAAGTCGTCATTGGCAGTCTGCACATCCTTCGCGGCGATATAGGTAGAGTGCGGATCCAGTTCGGAGAGGATCTGCGGCATCGCCTTCTCCACCAAATCGTTCACATCGACGGTATCCACATACATATCATTGACATAGTGGAGCAGATTGTTGAGTTTACTACCGTTGGAATTGATGATGCTCAGCCGGTTGCCGGAGAAATGATTGGCATAGAAGGTTCCAACCAGTATGCCTAGTACGACACACAGGGCCATCAAGAGCGGAGCAAAACGGTTATTCTTATTATTCATACGACTTTTTTACACTTCTAAATAGACTACTTCGATACCGGCCCGTTCCAAGAGATCGATGCCATCGGTAAGACGGTATTTCTCGCCATAGACCACCCGTTTAAAACCTGCCTGGATGATCAGTTTGGCACATTCGATACAGGGCGAGGCAGTGATATAGATTGTGGCACCTTCACTGTTGTTATTGCTACAGGCCAGTTTGGTGATGGCATTCGCCTCGGCATGCAACACATAGGGTTTGGTCACATTGTTCTCATCCTCGCAGACATTCTCGAATCCACTCGGCGTACCGTTATAGCCGTCGCTGATGATCATCTTATCCTTGACCACCAGGGCACCCACCTGTCGACGTTGACAGTAGGAGTTCTCTGCCCATATCCGCGCCATCCTCAGATAGCGTTCATCCAGTTTTCTTTGTTTTGATTCCATTGCGTTTCAATAATGCCTCAATCGTGGGCTCACAGCCCTTGAATCGTTTATAAAGTACCATCGGGTTCTCCGTGCCACCCTTCGAGAGGATGTTGTCACGGAAACGCTGGGCCGTCTTCTGATTAAAGATACCGTGTTTCTTGAACACGGCGAAGGCATCGGCCTCCAACACCTCTGCCCACTTATAACTGTAATAGCCTGCTGCATAGCCACCCGCCATGATATGCGAGAACTGCACGGTCATACAGGTCTCCGGCAACTGTTCCGTCACCATCGCCTTTGCCCAGGCTTTCTTCTCGAAGGGGATGATCTCGTCCGTAAATTCATCCTTCTTGGTATAATAGGCCATGTCGAGCAGACCGAAACTGACCTGACGCAGACAGGCATAGGCCACATTGTAGTTACGACTTCGACGGATGCGGTCTATCAGTTCATCGGGGATAGGCTCACCCGTCTGGTAATGGAAGGCGAAGGTACGCAGGAACTCTTTTTCAATGGCGAAATTCTCCATAAACTGCGAGGGCAGTTCCACGAAGTCCCACCACACATTCGTACCACTGAGACTCTCGAAACGGGTATTGGCAAACATCCCGTGCAGAGAGTGCCCGAACTCGTGCAGGAAAGTCTCCACCTCACCGAGTGTCAACAGGGCGGGTTTCTCTTCTGTCGGTTTGGTGAGGTTCATCACCACACTGACATGGGGTCTGATATTCTTACAGTTGTCAGGGCCGAAGGGTTTCTTCGTGTCGATACGTTCCTTCCACTGACTCTGGTATTCCGTCATCCATGCCCCACCCTGTTTACCCTTACGGGGATGGAAGTCGGCATAGAAGACAGCCAGATACTCACCATCCTTGTCGAACACCTCATAGGCTTTCACATCGGGATGGTAAACGGGGATATCCTTGTTTTCCTTGAAGGTGATGCCATAGAGACGATTCGCCAGTCCGAACACGCCGTCGATGACCTTCGACAGTTCGAAATAGGGCCTCAACATCTCAGCATCGATATTGTATTTCTGCAACTGGAGTTTGTGGGAATAGAAGCCGAAGTCCCAGGGCTTCATTTTAGTGGAAAGTGGAAAGTGGAAAGTGGAATGAGAAATGTCTGAGCCTGAGGTATTCTCTTTCCTCTTTCCTCTTTCCTCTTTCCTCATTTCTTTGAGGAACATCTTCTCAATAGCCTCCACTTCCTTCTGGGCAGTGGGCTTATAGGCAGCGATGAGATCATTCAGGAGTTTATAGACATTGCGCACATTACCCGCCATACGGTGCTTCAACACATAGTCGGCGTAGGTCTTATGCCCCAACAACTGGGCCAGTTCACGACGCAGGTTGATGAGTCGCTTACAGATCTCCAGATTGTTCTCCGCATTGTCGTGGATGCACTCGGTGTTCTTCGCCATATACATCTGCCGACGGAGTTCACGCTGGGTGGAATAGGTCATGAACGGCGAATACGAAGGTGTATCGAGGGTGAACACCCAACCTTCCTGTCCCTGTTCCTTTGCTGCCAGTGCTGCTGCCTCACGAGCAGAGTCAGGCAGTCCGTCAAGTTGTGCCTCATCGGTGATATGCAGGGTAAAGGCCTTGTTCTCCTTCAACAGGTTCTGCGAGAACTGTAACCCGAGGATCGATGCCTCCTCCGTCAACTGGCGCAGGCGTTCTTTACCGGCAGCATCGAGTAAGGCACCACTCCGCACAAAACCGTCATAGCAGTTATCCAACAGCATCTTCTCTTCCGGTGTCAACTTGCGATGATGCTGATGCACATATTTGATACGCTCAAAGAGTTTCTCGTTGAGTCGGATATCATTGGCATGCTTTGTCAGGATCGGACTCATCTTCTGGGCCAGGGCGTCCATGTCGTCATTCGTCTCTGCCGACAACAGGTTGAAGAACACAGTACTGACACGTCCCAGCAGGTCATAATAGCCCTCACCGTCCTTCTCGTCATCCACACTGATGATGGTGTTGTCGAAGGTAGGTTTCTCGGGATTATTGATGATCTTCTCTATCTGTTCCTCATCCCGACGGATACCCTCCATAAACGCCTCCTCATAGTCTTCTAAGCGGATACGGTCAAAGGGCGCCGTGTCGTGCGGCGTATGGTATTTTTCGAAAAAGGGGTTGAGTCTCTTCTCTTCACTCATAACATACTATACTTTCAGCGTGCAAAAGTACTAATAATTTCTGATTCCCAAAAGGATTATGCACTAAAAAATGTTGAAAGTCACCGGCTATGCCATCAAAAGGCGCTCCAGTAAGGGGATTTCGATGCGGCCTCGGTGCAAAGAGATCAGGTTTTTTGCCTGCATCTGATTCAGGACCTTACTGACATTCAGACGACTGTCGTTCAGTTCGCCAGCCAACTGATTCATGAGGATATGGAACGTCTTGGGTCCGGCAGGATAAACACAGTGTTGGACAAAAAAACGAACCAGTCGTTCACGGAGTGTCTGGGGGTAACGGCGCCAGGGTTGACGGGAGAGTTTCTGCGTCTGTGTGGCATAAATATTCAGGAGGTTCAGACGGAACACCAGGAAGTCCTCGGAGAGTCGTACCACCTCTTCCTTCTCGATGGTGATGAAGTTTGTATCCGTCTGTGCCACAATGGTCTGGGTGTAACGCTGCTGATAGCCGAAGATTGCCTCCGGCTGTAGGATATACGGTGCCTGCATCTGTTCGACGACAGCATAGGAATGGTCATCGGAACAACTCTCCACACGGACGGTGCCATTGATGAGGAAAAACAAATGTGTACAGGCCATACCCTCCTTGACGACTGTCTTCCCCTGCGGCACCTTGACAAACCCGAAACGGGTATGTCCGGCCACCAGTTCCAAGTCGTCACGACTCATACCCTGAAACAGGGAGAACTGGAGCAGTTTGTCGAATATCTGCAGGGTTGCCATCGTCTCTCTCCTACTCTACGATCTTATCCTTCAAGGAAGGTGAGAACCAAACTGCCAACTCACCTTTCTCGTCACTATAGATGAAATACGCCATCAGTTCAGGATGTCGCTCCAACAGTTTCTGGGCCTTCTCGATACCCATCACCATAAACGAGGTGGCATAGGCATCAGCAGTGGTACAGTCTTTTGCCAGTACCGTTGCCGACAACAGACTGTGTTGTACGGGATAGCCCGTCATGGGGTCGATGGTATGGGCGAACTTCTGCCCGTCCTTATAATAGAACCTGCGATAGTTACCACTGGTAGCCATCGCCTTGTCTGTCACATTCAGGATGGTCTGTATCTCATTGCTCACCGACAACGAGTCATCCGTAGGCTTCGTCACCCCGATCTTCCACGGCAGACGTTGTGTATTCACGCCACTGGTCACTATCTCACCGCCAATCTCCACCATGAAGTTCTTTACACCACGACTGCGGAGGTAGTTGGCGACCACATCCGTACCATATCCCTTGGCGATAGCCGAACAGTCGAGCATCATCCGGGGATCCTGCTTGATGACCTTGCCATCAACCAGCGACACCTTCTTGTAACCCACGATCTGTCGCAGACTGTCCACCTGTTGACGGGTGGGTTCTATGCCGTTCTTAAACCCGAAGCCCCAGGCATTCACCAACGGCGCCACGGTGATATCAAAGGCACCCTGGGTATCGTCTGACACTGTCATCGCCTTCTTGAACACTGTCAGAAACATCTCGTCGAGCACCACCTCCCTGTTCTGGTTGACAGCGGTGATGACACTCTTCTCATTGAATGGCGACAAGGAATTGTCCACCTTCTGCAACTCAGCCATGATACCTTCGTGCAGGTCGGAATCGCACTGATAGGTGAGATTATAGACCGTTCCGAACACCATACCGGAATTCTTCTGACAAGGCATGTTCCGCTGCTGACGAATAATCAGCACCGTACCGACAATCAGAAGCAACAGGAAAGGCAGTTGCCAGATCAGTTTCTTCTTGTTCATATATCGATGATTACATTGAATGTGCCTCCGAGACGCGTATCACTCTCCAGACCGAAACCCGGCACATACCAGGTACGTCCTATCGTACCTTCTTTATGGGCGATACGACGTTTATACCTGACACTCCATCCCAGATGCAACGGACCGTATATCTTCGCATCCAGGCCCAACACAGCCTCCAACCAGTGGAAATTACAGGACTGGTCCTTGATACCATAACTCGTTGGCCACTTCCATTTCGGATCAGTGATGTCCTGACAGGCGATATCTACCTTATAGGAGGTGAAGGCATAGCGCAGTCCGGCATACAGACGATAAGGTCCATGTTTATCCTTCAACAGGTTCTTGTCAATACCGACACGGAAATACGGGGCCTGCGTCTGATAGGAGAGCCGTGTCACCTCATCAGTCGGATAATCCGCCTTGCCATAGCCGATCTCCACGATGGGGAACCACTCGTCGTGGATGTTCACACGGAGGGCACCCTCGTACGACCCGAAGTCAGACAACTGCATCATCGCCACTCCCACCAGGTCGAAGGACACGGCAAAGCCACGGAACATCGGGATGGAGTCCTTCTGAAGCGTGAAGAACTTCCACTGTGCCGAGGCTCCTGTTGCCGACAGTAGCAACAGCAGACTAATCGTTGCTCTTCGGAACAAGACGGAAATGGATGTTCGTCTGGTCATAATTAACGGATCTGTAAAGAAGTACGAGTGAGTCGATATAATGTTGGGTATGTCTGACATCCGTGATCTCATGGAAGAAAGCGGCATTACAGTCCACGGACTCGAAATGGGGATAGTCATCCTTCTTCAACCACACCGTGTCTGCCACGATGGTATCGTTATCCTTAAAGTGGAAGAAGAGGATATCCTCTGGATGGGAATAACTGATAGGAAGACTGAAGGACGACTTTTGGTACAACCGGTTGAGGATGACGGTATCCCCATTTTGTCGATTGGAGATGACGGTCAGGGAATCCTTGAGAGACAGTTCTTTCCCAGCCTTGTCGCGGACGACATACTGCACAGAGATGGAACTCTGCAACGGACAGTCGATCGTGGAACAGGCTGTCAGCCAGACTGCAAAGAAAAAGAACAGCAGTTTCCTCATAGTGTCTCTTCGATTTGGTAGTCATTGCGCCCACTTGACGAACGACTCACCAAGTCGGCCACGAATCCTGTCAGGAACAACTGGGTACCGATGATCATCATCGTCAGGGCGATATAGAAATACGGGGAGTCCGTCACCAACCGCTGGGGGATATGGTGGTAGAGACACCAGAGTTTGTCGACACCGATACAGAAGGCAGCCACAAAACCCACAAAGAACATCAGGGTACCGAGGAACCCGAACACATGCATCGGTTTCTTGCCGAAAGTGCTCAGGAACCAGAGTGTCAACAGGTCGAGATAGCCGTTCACGAAACGGTTCAGACCCATAAACTTCGACGAGCCGTACTTACGCGCCTGATGCTGTACCACCTTCTCGCCGATCTTATTGAAACCGGCATTCTTGGCCAGATAGGGGATGTAACGGTGCATCTCACCGTACACCTCGATATTCTTTACCACCGCCTTGCGATAGGCCTTCAGCCCACAGTTGAAGTCGTGCAGGTTCTTGATACCACTCACCTTCCGGGCTGTGGCGTTGAAGAGTTTCGTAGGCAGGGTCTTCGACAGGGGGTCGTAACGTTTCTGCTTATACCCGCTCACCAGGTCATACCCCTCTTCCTTGATCATCTTATAGAGTCCGGGAATCTCGTCGGGCGAGTCCTGCAGGTCGGCATCCATCGTGATCACCACATCCCCCTGGGCCTCTTTGAAACCACAGTAGAGGGCCGGACTCTTACCGTAGTTTCTGCGGAACTTGATGCCCTTCACGATATCGGGACGCCGCTGGTTCAGTTCACTGATAATCTCCCACGAACGGTCCGTAGAACCGTCGTTGATGAAGATCACCTCATAACTGAAATTGTTGGCTTGCATCACCCGCTCTATCCACTCGTAGAGTTCAGGTATCGACTCTTCCTCATTATAAAGAGGTATAACGACTGATATATCCATCGAAGAATTTACAATTTGACAATTTTCAATTTACAATTTTGTTCGCTGCATCACCAGACTGATGGGGATACCCAGTATAAAACCCATACAGATATTGATGGTCAACATGTTCAATGCATAGTCTATCGGACGGATATTGGCCATCTCGTGCAGACTCTCGTCAACCATCTGTTGCATACCGTATTGCTGGAGCATCGCCTTACCTTCCTCGGAGGTGACCATCTTCGAAAACTGACTCAAGAGGAACCCGTGGTCCATGAAGGCGAAGTAAAGATACTGCGCCACGGCGAAGAGGATACCGCCATAGAAGAACACCAGGATGGTATAGGCATAACCCCGACGGAACGAGATGAGTCCCTCGCGTCCATAGTCACGAAACTTACCCAGGCGTTTACCGACAAAGAAGGGTACGTAGAACAACAACAGGATGGCTGCCATACCCAACATCTGATTCGATACACCTATTATATATAACAGGAAGACCACCACCAGAAGCAGGGCGAGTAAGGCCCCGTCCTGACGGGCAAAAGCCTTCAACTGTATGTATTCCGCAGGAGTCATCATTTAACAATTCATGCTTATCGGGTGCAAAATTACACTTTTTCCTGCACATAACGTGTGCTTTGACTCAAAAAATCGTTAAAAAAGGGAAACTTTTCACTATTCACTCTTCACTTTTCACTTTTTTGTCGTACCTTTGCAGCGCTTTTTGAGAAAAGCGTTCTTTTACACACGGGTAAGTCCTGTACGGCCAGCTCCCTTTGAATCCCCCAGGGTGGGAACGCAGCAAGGGTATTAGGTTGTAGCGGCGCGATGCAGATCGCTTACCCACCCGCCTCTTTAGCTCAGTTGGCCAGAGCACGTGATTTGTAATCTCGGGGTCGTTGGTTCGAATCCGACAAGAGGCTCTAAAAGGATAGGCGAAAGCCAATCCTTTTTTGGTTCAAAAAGAAGGATTGGCAAACGCCAATCCTTTTTATTTTGCCAGTTGCGCCGCTTGTTGACGGGCCGGCTTACCCGTCTCGGTAAGAGGGATACGATCCACATGAAGGTACACACGGGGTTGATGGTACTTGGGCAGAATCCGTTCACACACCTTCTGGGCCTCCTCCACAGCACCTTCCGTCAACAGCACCACTACCTCACCAAACTTCTCATCCTGTCGTTTCGTAATCAGATAAGGTACGCGTAAATAAGGATGCAACTCCCGCTCCACTGCTTCCGCCTGGATCTTAATCCCCCCGGAACAGATCACATTATCCTTCCGTCCCAGTATCCGGAAAGCAGTAGAACCGTCCCCCTGTTCCACCTCGGCAATATCATTAGTGACGAGTCTCTCTGCGCACACCTCCGGAGCATCAATCACCAGACACCCCTCCTCACTCAGGCTTACCTTCACGGAAGGGAAAGGCGTATACCACTCAGAGGCCTCCGGACCATTCAACCGTCTCAGGGCAATATGCGAAAGTGTCTCTGTCATCCCGTAGGTGCTCCAGACGGCATTCGGAAAGGACTTGAGTTCTGCCGCAAGTGAATCGTCGATAGCACCCCCACCGACAATCAGATGCTTAATCTGCATCAGGCGTTCCCGTTCCTCTGCCACCTGCAAGGAATTATACACCTGCATCGGCACCATCGCGGCAAAGTCAATTTGAGGTTGTTTCACTGCCAACGGATGCCCTGACGGCTCGACAGTGATCAGTCGCAGTCCGCGTTCGATGGCACGCACCACCATCATCTTCCCGGCGATATAGTCGAGTGACATACAGAGCAGGGCGGTATCGCCCTCTTTCAGTCCGAGGAAATCATTGGTACGACGCGCCGAGGCCAACATCCGACGTTTCTCCACCTGCATCGGCTTCGGCTCTCCCGTGCTGCCGCTGGTATGCACCAGCACCGTCTCAGAAGCGTTATTCCACGCTTCCAGGAATTCCTCAATCGTCACTTCTCACTATTCACTCTTCACTATTCATTATTCACTCTCCAAAGTCTGTCTCCCCTTATCTCCAGTCCCATGTCGACATTATCCGTAAAGAGTTGTCCGGTACCAAGTCCTTGCGGCATACGGATATCGTCGCCATAGACCTCCGAGGCAAACTGCGCGATGGCATTCAAGCCAATATTACTCTCCAGGGCCGAGGTGATCCACGATCCGATACCCATTTCGCGGGCCGTCTCTATCCACTCCCTACAACCTTGCATGCCACCATGCAACGAGGGTTTCAGGATGATGTACCGTGGTTTGATGACATTGAGCATGTGGTGTTTCATCTCCGGGTCATTCACGCCGATCAGTTCCTCATCGAGGGCTATCGGCAGGGGTGACTCCCGACAGAGGTCCGCCATATAGGCCCACTGTCCTGCCTTGATGGGCTGCTCAATACTGTGGATAGCATATTGCGAGAGGAGTTCGAGTTTATACAACGCCTCTTCGTAAGGGAAGGCGCCGTTGGCATCGAGTCTTAACTCCACCTCATGGAAACTGAACCGTTCCCGGATGCGTTTGATCAGATCCAGTTCCTGTTCGAAGTCGATGGCACCGATCTTCAGTTTCACGCAACGGAATCCCTGTTCCAGTTTCTGTTCCATGCGCTGCAACATCTCCTCATGCGTGCCCATCCATACCAGTCCGTTGATGGGGATGCCCACCTCGCCACGACTGAATGCCGTATCAAATAACCTCTCGCCGCGCTCCAGATTCAGCAGTGCCGTCTCCAGTCCGAAGAGCATCGAGGGATAATCTCTTAATGCCTCATAGTCTATCTGCCCCGTCTGACAGAACGTCGCGCACACCTTATTTAATATATCGCCATAGTCCGGTACGGCATCGCAACTGAGATCCGGCAGGGGGGCACACTCCCCTACGCCCTCACGCTGTCCGTCCGACAGATAAACCAGCCAGATCTTCCGAGTGGTATACACCCCTCTTGACGTCCCCGCAGGCTGTTTGAAGTGCAGCACCCGCTCCTCTATCCGATAGTCCATCACGGTAGTTTGGGATATTTCTTGAAGTCGGGTTTGCGCTTCTCGAGGAAGGCTTTTCCGCCTTCCTGCGCCTCGTCGAGGAAATAGTAGAGCATCGTACAGTCGCCTGCCAGTTCCTGAATTCCAGCCTGTCCATCCAGTTCGGCATTCAGGCCTGCCTTGATCATCCTTAAGGCCAACGGTGAACGTTCCATCATGATCTCTGCCCACTCCACGCACTCGTCTTCGAGGCGTTCGATAGGTACCACTTTGTTCACCATGCCCATCTGCTCCGCCTCACGAGCCGTATACTGCCGACACAGGAACCAGATCTCACGCGCTTTCTTCTGTCCGACGATGCGAGCCAAGTAACTGCTTCCGAAACCTGCGTCAAAAGAGCCGACCTTCGGCCCCGTCTGTCCGAAGATGGCATTCTCCGAGGCGATGGTCAGGTCGCAAACCAGATGGAGCACATGTCCCCCACCGATGGCATAGCCGTTCACCATCGCGATGACGGGTTTCGGCAGCCTGCGTATCTGCATCTGTACGTCGAGCACACTCAGACGCGGCACACCTTCCTCATCCACATAACCGCCACGACCCTTCACATGCATGTCACCGCCAGAACAGAAGGCATGTTTCACGTCGGAGAGTGTCTTTCCTTCCGGCACCTCACTCATGGCACCTGTCAACAGCACCACACTGATGTCCTGCATCTCCCGGCACTGCGCAAAGGCCTGACTCAGTTCCCACGTCGTCTTCGGTGTGAAGGCATTGCGGTAGTGCGGACGGTTGATGGTGATCTTCGCAATCCCGTTATATGCTTCGAAGAGAATCTCCTCGAATTCACGGATAGTCTTCCATTGTCTCTTTTCCATCATATTTATACCTTATTAATATTGCCTGCAAAGGTACAAAAAAGAATGCAAACAATCAAGAAAACAGCCCAAAAAGAGCATCGCAATCGAAAAACAGGTGCCGGCATCACTGCCAGCACCTGCCAAAACTAATCCATATATTTATTGATCTCGAAGATCCTTAGTTGACACTCAAGATGGTGTTCACAATCATGACGATGTCGGCGGCATCCACCTTACCATCCTTATTGATATCGGCAGCCTTGACGGTGAAACCTGCAGGAGGATTACCCATCAGGTAGTTCACGATGGCTACGATATCCATCGCATCCGTCTTACCGTCGCCGTTGGCATCGCCGCCAGAGGCGATGACCACCTGGTAACTGATGCTCTTCGGGGCATTGCGGTAGTAGGTGGCAGTGCCACTGATGGTGATGGTAGCCGTACCGGGACCCACAACGGTGAGTTCGCCTGAAGAGGGATCCACCGTCACCACATCCTTGTTGCTCGACGCGAAGGACACGCTACCCTCGCCCTCGATGTATGCTTTCGAGTACTCGATGTCTGTATCAGGGTTCGCGCCCACAAGCGGGTCACCGCCTACCTCACCCACCAAAGGTTCGTCGAAGGCGGTTGTCTTGAACTTCATCCACGCGTCGAGTTTGTGGAGTTTGTCCACGTTCAAGTTCACCGGCAAGTAGTTGTTGAGCGAGTTGCCCTCCATCCAAGCATAGGGCCATTTCGTGTCGTAATCGTACGTCGTCTTCCAACCCTGCAGGTTCTCGGCATTCCCACCGTCTGTCGACACCACGAAGTACTTCACGCCGTCGTACTCGGCGAAGGTCGGATTCGGCACAGGCACGCCACCAGCCTCGAGGTTCTTCACACGACTCGCGTCGAAGCGCTCATGAACAAGTATTCCGACCTCCTTCGGCGAAAGTTTGTAGGCATCCACACTGGGGTACTGGTTATTGAGTTTCAGGGTGTTCATCTCCACCTTCTGATCCTTCACGTCCTGCAAGTCGAGCCACGTCAGTTTGTTATTCTCAGCATTGATGCCGTTCATGTTCGGGCAATTGTCGATAATGAGCGTATGGAGTTTGTTGTCTTTGCAGTCCAGTCCCGTGATGGCAGACAGGTTGTTCAGCGTCAGCGTGCCGAGCACGTTGTTGAGGACCTCGATGGAGCCGAGTTGAGCCAGGTCATCGACGAGCATGTTAGTAATGTCACTGTCATCCACGAGGATGTTACGCATCTCTGGCAGGCTCTTGAAGGTGAGCGACTTGATGGTGCAGGACTTAATGTCAATGTCCGTCAGCTGCGGACAGTTCGCCATGATGAGCGAATTGAGTTGATAGTAATCATGCACGCCATCAACACCGATTTCCTGTATCGACTTGTGGCCGCTGAAGTCCAAATCGGTGATGCCCGTTATTCCTGATAACTTGATTGTATTGAGATTGGGCAAATCCTTCGGATCGAAGGTCTTGATGAGCGGTGCGTTATCCAATGTGAGACTTTTGAGACTGCTCGGCAGTTTCAGCGTAGAGAGACTGGCAGGATTATCGTTTGCTTCGAATGTTTCCAGATTCGTACATTTCGACGCATCGACCGTCGTCAAGGCACCCACCTGATCCTGGAATTCTAATGTGAGCAGGTTTGGCAATTCGTAGTCGAAAGTCGTGAGGCATGGTTCGCCCGGATAGTTAATGATTACCAGACGGTAGATGGATGTCAGCAGTTCGATACCCTTCAGGTTGCTGACATTAAAGTAGTTGTGCTGTCCGCCATTCTCTTCCATCTCCTTGGCACTGATGATTTCGTCCACCTCGTCGGTGTCAAAGTATTCTTTCACCTGCTCACGGAAATTGTCGTCGGGGAAGTTCGTAGCGTTAATCGCCACCTGTGCTTGCGCGCACGTGAACGCAAGTACCATTGTTAATGTCAAAATGAGTTTTTTCATAATGCAAATATTTATGTTTATTAGTTTGTCCTATTCCTTATTTCAGGTTCCTTAATTCGATTGCAAATTTAGTCATTTTTTTTGGAATATCCAAATTTTTGAGGGATTTTTTTTGCAGACTTCCAACTGCCAAACATCCACAAAAAACAGGTGTCGGCATCACTGCCAGCACCTGCCAAAACTAATCCATATATTTATTGATCTCGAAGATCCTTAGTTGACTGACGTGATCTTGTTCACAATCCAGACGATGTCGGCAGCGTCGATCTTGCCGTCTTTGTTGGCATCAGCGGCTTTCAGATAAAGGCTGCTGGCAGCGGCCTTGCCCATCATGTAGTTCACCAGAAGCACGATGTCGTTGGCATCCACCTTGCCGTCACCGTTGGCATCACCACTACCAATGACAATTACCTTATAGTCGATGCTCTTCGGGGCATTGCGGTAGTAGGTCTCGGCACCACTAATGGTGATGGTGGCCACACCGGCACCCACGAGTGTCAGCGCACCCGTCGTGGCATTCACAGAAACCACGTCCTTGTCACTCGACGTGAAGGTGAGCGCACCGTCGTAATAGTCGGATCGAACGATGTCTTCAGGTGTTGCGCCAACGAGTGTTCCGCCCACCTCGCCCTTCAGCGGCTCGTCGAAGTCAGTGGTCTTAAACTTGATCCACGAGTTGAGTTTCTCGACACCCGAAAGGGTCAATTCAACAGGCATATTGTTGTCCTCCGGGTTTTCACCAGCCCAAGGGAAGGGCCACTTGGTCTCGTACTTATATTCGGCCTTCTTGTTCTTAAGATTGTCGGCTGTCGAGCCGTCGGTGGTGATGACGAGATACTTCACGCCGTCAACCGTCAGCCAGTCGGGGGCCATGTCCTTGCTATTGGTCTTGAGGTTCAACATGCGTTCCTTCTCAAAACGCTCGTGTACCTTCAGACCCACTGCGTCGCTCTTCAGTTTGTAGGCCGTAGCACGGGGTTGCTGACCTTCAACATTGAACCAGTTCTGTATGCCGCCCTCCTCGTTCTTCACATATTGTAGGTCGAGCCACATCAACTGATTGTCCTTGGCATAGACGGTGCCGAGTTTCGGGCTGTCGTCCACAATCAGCACTTTGAGAAAATTGTTGTTACAGTCGATGCCCGTCAGTTTAGGACAACTCTTGATGTTCAGTTCCTTGATGTCACTGTTCTCGCAGGTGATACCGCCGAGTTCGGGCATGTCCTCAACGGCGATGAGAGCAGTCTCACAGTTGTTGACGGCCAGAGCATAGAGTTTCTGCAGGTTCTTCAGTCGAATGCTCTGGGTCTTGGTCCACTCGAAACTAATTTCATACAGCTCAGGGCAGCCAGCCACGTTGATGGAGTTGAGTGTGTAGAGTTCCTCTTCCGAACCATAGAGGTTAATGCTGGCGATGGCAGGATGACTGCTGAAGTCAAAGTCCTGCACACCTACGTTGCGGAAAGCGATTTTCCAAAGTTTCTTGTAGAGGCTGAAATCCACGGATGCGAGGCTCGGCAGGTTGGTAAACGTAAACTCCTCGACATTGGCCGGAGCCTTTATCGATGCCAGTTTGGGACAGTCGGCAATCTCCAAGTCCGTCACCTTCGTATTGGCGCTGACATCGAAAGAAGTGATATTGTAGCCTCCGATGCCGATACGCCAGAGGTTTTTCAGGGCCGAGAGGTCGAGGTTCGTGGCATTCAGAGGTCCTTCTTTCCACAAAAGACCGATCCAAATGGTTTCAAGGCTGGTGAAATACTCCAGACCCTTGAAGTTCTCCACGTCGTGCAGTTCCCAGGTAATGACCGCTGCCAGTTCCTCGTCGCTAAGTGTGTTGTCGCCGTCGGTGTTGGCCCATTCCATAATAGCCGTACGGAAAGACTCGTCGGGGAAATTTGTGGGGTTAATCTCCACACTGGCCTTTGCACTCGTCATCACGAGGGCCAGCATTGCTAAAGTCAGTAATCTTTTCTTCATACTTTGATCCTTTATTATTAGTAATGTGTGGCACAAAGATACGGTTTTTCTTCTATTTCTTCTCCACCCATATGGGGGGAATTGCGACAAAAGACGTGTTTTTCCACCCAAATGGGTGGACGATATGGAAAGAATTGTGTAACTTTGCAGTCAGTATGACAATCAGAAGACTATTTTTCACGTTATTTCTTGTAGTCAGCCTGTCGGCGATGGCTTACGACGACTACCGCAATGCCCACGTCGATTCCTTAGAGGCGGCCCTGAAGAGTGCCAATCCGCCGAAGGGGGAAGAACTGCTCAAAGCCTACGACGAACTGATGCGCGGTTATCTGTCCATCGATGACAGAAAGGCAGAAGACTACGCTCAGAAGGCATTGGCACTGAGTTATAAGGTCAACGGCGTATGGAGACGCCAGAACGCCCTGCGGCACTTAGGACTGTTGCGCTACGGCAAAGAGGATTTCGACGAGGCCCTCCGTTATTTCCAGCAGGCCCTCGCTGTTGTCGATACGATGGAACACGACAACCGCTACAATGAAGGACATGTCGATGATGCCCGTTCGGCCATCTACGGCTCGATAGCCAATGTCTATAACCTGCAGGGGAAGGCTCATCTGGCCATCAACTACTACCAAAAGGCACTACCCATCTTCGAGAAACATCACTGGCTGCAGAGTCAGGCCATACTCTATAACAACATCGGTGAACTCTACCTGATTATGGGTAACAGTCAGGAGGCAGAACGCAACTATCTGTTGGCCATCCAGAAAGGCGAGGAGTCGAAAGACTCTCTAATGATGGCTCTGCCGCAAAAGGGACTTGTCAAACTCTACATCGGACAGAACGACTACGAGAAAGCCAGCCAGATGGTGGAGCAGTGCTATGCCTACTACTCTGCCCATCGCGACGAGGAACAGGAAGACTACCCTGTGGTGCTGTCCTATATGGCGCGGCTGAACCTGATGGAAGGCCATCGGGACCTGGCTGCCGCTAAGGTGTATGCCCGCGAAGCCATCAGTCTGGCAGACAGTATGAGACTGGAGGAACAGAGAGATGTCTATGCCGCCTGTTGTGAGGTGGCGATGACAGAAGGACGCTGGAAGGAAGCCCTCAACTATGGTCTGCGCTCCGTCCGCCCTGACTCACTCGCCACCGATGCCGATGCCAACAGTTACCGACTTCTGGCGGAGATATACACGGAGTTGGGACAGAAGGAGAAGGCCCGTGAGTATATCCGCAAGATGCACGACGTGATGACACGCTACGCCACCGACCACTACCAGAGCGGACTGTCGCAGATGGAGGTGCTCTATGAGACGCGTCAGAAGGAGGAACGGATTGCGACATTAGATAAGGAACGTGGACTGTACCTCTGGCTCCTTGCTGCTGCCATCGGACTGATAGCACTGTTGGCGGTGTTGTTCGTGTATCGCCATCTGGCACATAGAAGACAAAAGGCGCTGTTGGCAGCGAAAGTGGCATTAGAGACGGAGACGAAGGAACGTCGCATCCTGGCCCGTGACCTGCACGACGGACTCGGCGGGATGCTGTCACTACTACGGATGAAACTCGAGGGAGGATCACCTGAATCGCTGACGCTGCTTGATGCCATCCATACCGAACTGCGGCGCACGGCCCATCACCTGATGCCGGAGGAATTGCTAAAGAACGGACTTGTATCGGCCTTGCGCGACTTTGCCGTATCTGTGCCAAATGCGAAGTTCCAAGCCATCGGCGACATCTGTCTGGATAAGGACAAGGAACTCGTGCTCTACCGCTGTGCCTACGAATTGGTAAACAACACCCTGAAGCACGCCAATGCCAGCAAGATCGACATCCAACTCATGCAGGACAGCAAGGAAGTGACACTATCCGTCAGTGACGATGGGAAAGGAATGGCGGATGGTGCCGAAGGCATGGGCTTGCAAAACATCCGTGAACGGATTGAGCCCTACAAGGGACATCTTGCTATCGTATCCACCGACGGACAGGGAACAGACATTAACATCACATTACCATTATGAAGAACTACCTGATAGACGTTTATATCACTGACGACCACCAGATGGTGTGCGAGGGACTCTCAGAACTCATCAACAAGAGTGGGAAGGCACACGTGAGCCGTACCTTCAACACACTGGAAGCCTGTAGACAGGCTCTGGAGGAACGACGGCCCGATGTGATGTTACTCGACCTATCGATGCCTGACGGAGACGGTGTCGCGTTCTGTCAGCAGATAGTGAATGCCTATCCGAATGTTCGCATCGTGGCTGTGACCATCCACGACGAGTACTCCATGATCCAACGTATGATGGAATGCGGAGCGCATGGCTACGTGCTGAAGAGTTCACCGGTAGAGGAACTGATAGAGGCCATTGTCAGCGTGTGGCAGAAGCACCAGTACGTCTCACCACAGGTAGAGGCCATTCTGCGTGAGGGCAAAAGCAGCAGCGTGGTTTTGACGGATGTGGAAACAAATATCCTGCGCCTGATCTGCAATGGTCATACCAATCCTGAGATTGCTACCCTCCTCCATCTCAGCACCGAAACCGTCAACTGGTACCGTAAGCGTCTACTTGTCAAGTTCGGTGTCAAGAACACAGTGAATATGGTTCGGAAAGTACTGGAAGAACAAATCCTATAATTTTTTTAGCCCCAAAACTGGGGGAAGGTTTTGCAGGGGTTGCAAAAACGTGCCTCAAAACTGGGGCAAGGTTTTGCACGGGGTGCATAAATGTCCCTCAAAACTGGGGCATGATTTTGCATGGGGTGCATAAACGTCCCCCAAATCTGGGGCATGATTTTGCACGGGGTGCATAAACGTCCCTCAAATCTGGGGCATGATTTTGCATGGGGTGCATAAACGTCCCTCAAATCTAGGGCATGATTTTGCACGGTGTGCATAAACGTCCCCCAAATCTGGGGCATAATTTTGCACGGTGTGCATAAATGTCCCTCAAATCTGGGGCATGATTTAGCACGGTGTGCATAAACGTCCCCCAGTTTTGGGGCAGGTTTTTCGGAAGTTATTCAGTTATTCACTTATTCACTCCTGACATTTAGGTAAAACAAGTTATAACTTATAACTTATAACTTTGGACATTTAGGTTTTCAACTTTCTCAGTTTCTCACTTTCTCACTTATGACAAGAAGGTTTTTAGATTCTTAGAATCTTAATTACAGATATTATATATATTATATATATATTATAATATATATATAATATATATAATATTAATAAATAATATTAAGTGTAAATTAAACAACTAAAAACAAGGCTTCTAAAACATTAAATGTCCAAAGTTATAAGTTATAAGTTATAAGTTCAAAACCTTCCTGTCATAAGTGAGAAACTGAGAAAGTGAGAAAGTGAGAAACTGAGAAATTCGACGAAACAAAATGTCAGGAGTGAATAAGTGAATAAGTGAATAAGTTAAGCAGCAGAAACGTCCAAGAAAAATTCGTAAAAATATTTACATTCCCAAAATCAAAACTTGTGCTTATCTGTCCTCGGAAGCAAGAAAAAAGTTGTAAAAGTGCAAAATATTAGAGAGTTTTTTATATCTTTGCAAGCAAAATCTACGAATATGCTACAGATCCGCTGCAAGAACAACAATGTGACGAAGAGTTTTCCGGAAGGAGCCTCGTTGCTCGACGTGTACCAGGAGTTTGCCGACGACATCCAACTCCCCTACCCTGTGGTGTCGGCCAGAGTGAACAATACCTCGCAAGGGCTGAAGTTCAGACTGTTCCAGAACCGCGACGTGGAGTTCCTGGATGCCCGTGAGGGCTCCGGACATCGTGTGTATGTGCGTTCATTAAGTTTTCTGCTCTACAAGGCCACGCAGGATGTATTTCCGGGCTCGAAACTGTTTATCGAGCACTCGTTGAGTCGCGGCTACTACTGTAACCTGAAGAAGCGGGAGGCGCTGACCGACGACGATGTGGAGCGTATCAAGGCGAGGATGCAGGAGATTGTAGACCTTGACATGCCTTTCCGTCGGACGGAAGCCACCAACGAAGAGGCTGTCCGCGTCTTCTCTGAACGAGGCTTCTCTGACAAGGTGAAACTCTTAGAGACCAGTGGACAGATCTACAGCGACTACTACACATTGGGCGACACCGTGGACTATTACTACGGCCCATTGGTGCCGAGTGCCGGTTACCTGCAGGTGTGGGGACTGGAACGCTACGAGGACGGTCTGTTGTTGCGCGTGCCCGACTGGCACAACCCGTTGAAGGTGGCGGAGAAGATACCGCAGCCCAAGACCTTCGAGATGTTTGCCGAGAAGACCCGCTGGGACATCATCATGCGGCTTTCGAATGCCGGTGACGTAAACAAGGCTGTGATGCGGGGACATGCCTCAGAACTGATCCAGGTGAGCGAGGCCCTGCAAGAGAAAAAGATCGTACAGATAGCCGAAGAGATAGACCAGCGGTTCCATCGGGAGAAGGATCCCGTCAGACTGGTGCTCATCACCGGGCCGTCGAGTTCGGGAAAGACCACTTTTTGTAAACGCCTCTCCATCCAGTTGCTGGCCTGCGGACTGCGACCCGTGTCGTTCTCGACTGACGACTATTTCGTGAACCGTGTAGACACCCCGAAACTGCCCAACGGCGACTATGACTTCGACAATATCGAGACGGTGGAGTATTCGCTTTTGGAAGACCATCTGATCAGGTTGATGAACGGTGAACGTGTGGAGATACCCGAGTACAACTTCGTGACGGGTCAGCGCGAATACAACGGTAAGAAACTGAAACTGGGCAGCGATACGGTACTCATCATCGAGGGCATCCACGCCCTGAACCCGTTGTTAACTCGGAAAATTCCTGACAGTTTGAAGTACAAAGTTTTTATCTCAGCCCTGACGAGTGTCTCCCTCGACGACCATAATTGGATCCCCACACGCGACAACCGACTGCTGCGTCGCATCATCCGCGACTACAACAAAGGGGCTTTTACCGCCCAACAGACCATCGCCCAGTGGAAGAATGTATTGGAATCGGAAGATCAGTGGATATCACCCTTCCAGGAGACTGCCGACGTGATGTTCAACTCAGCCCTGAACATCGAGTTTGCCGTACTGAGAACCCATGCAGAGATCATCCTTGCCTCCGTACCGAAGAACTGTCCGGAATACTCTGATGCCCACCGTCTGTTGAAGTTCATCCGGTACTTCATCCCCATCAGCGACACAGAGATTCCACCCACGTCGATTATGCGTGAGTTCGTGGGAGGCTCGAGTTTCAAATATCCGAGATAGACTTGTAATAGTCGCGGAAGACCCGTTCATCCTCAGCAGGATCGGTGAAGACCTCCAACAGCACAGGACGTTCACTCTCTATATATAATAAGGTGTCGATGCCCTGTTGCATCTCATCCATGTTTTCCGCCTTGAGATAGGTGATCTTGTTCTGCATGCAGATACCCTCAGCAGAGGTATGGTGTTCGGCAGCCACGAACCGGTCACGGGCAGGACTCTCCTCTAGGCCTTTCAACAGATTGAAGATACCACCGCGTCCGTTGTTGAGTAACAGAATACGGAGGTTCCCACGCAGGTTCTGGTTCCACAGGGCGTTCTGGTCGTAAAAGAAACTCAGGTCGCCAATGACGCAGAAGACGGGCTCATCCTTCACGACAGAAAAGCCTGCTGCGGTAGAGAGGGAGCCCTCGATGCCATTCACGCCGCGATTACAATAAACAGGATGCTGCGCATAGATATTCGCCAGACGGATGGCAGAAGAGTTGGCGTAGTGGAAACAAAACTTCTGACTCCTGTCTCCTGACTCCTGTCTCCTCTCAAAAAACTTCACCGCTGCCATCTGGGAATAGGCAGGCTCATAGGCAGCGACAGACTGCTGTACCTTGTCTAACAACTGTTGCCACTTCTCGACAAAGGGATGGGGTTGTTGTTCGAGATTGAAACGTATCATATCAGCTACCATCGCCCCGTCACCCTGAACGACATGCGTCAGGTTCATAAACGTATCGTTCACCTCACCCGTCTCGTTGACAGCCCATGTCTCTTTGGCTTTCCGCAAAAAACGTTTCACTCGTTTGCTGACGATAGAACCGCCGGTATAGAGCACAAAGTCAGGGACATAATCCTCGTCGTCGGCTACCAGACAGACAGCCTCATCAAGATGCGGGTTCATGGGTTGTCCGGCAATCAGCATGGGGCGTTTGGCCTGCAGGAACATCCGACAGACATGTGTAAGGGTGGTGTTGGCGATATCAGCAGGCAGGAGTTCTATCTTCCGTTCTACGGGCAGTTGCGCCACAGAATAGTCGAAGAGCGGTTCGGAGATGGGGACGTTGATATGCACAGGGGCATGACGCACCAGCAACGCCTCGTTGACGAGACGGTTGCAGTACCAGTGCTCCTCTTCGTTGTGGGGTTCCGGCAACGAGACGGCCTTGCGTACAAAACGACCTAAGGCGTCAGGTTGTGGCAGGGTCTGTCCGTCGAGTTGATCTATCCACGCCTGCGGACGGTCTGCGGAAATCACCACCAACGGGAGATGCTGGTAGTAATCCTCCGCGACGGCAGGGGCGAGGTTAAGCAGGGCTGTGCCACTGGTGACACAAACCACCACAGGCGCTTTTAACGCCTGACTCATGCCCAGGGCATAGAAGCCCGCACTGCGTTCATCCGTCACAGGATAGCACTGGATGTCGGGACACGCGTTGAGGTTATGCACAATGGGGGAATTACGGCTCCCTGGACAACAGACCGCATGTCTGATGCCGTGCGCCACCAACAGTGCCGTCAGGATATTTACATGTTCTTTATTGCTATACATCTTCGCATGGTTTCAAGTTTCGCCTCGGTCTCCTGCCATTCCTGTTCCTCGGTACTGTCCTTCAACAGTCCCCCACCGGCATAGAGGTGATAATGACTCCCCTCGATATTCATACAACGGAGCGACACGTAGAGATGCGTTTCGTCTTCCGGGTCGAGCATGCCCATGAACCCGCTATAATAACGACGGGGCGTGTGTTCATTCTGAATGATGAAGTTGAAGGTCTCGCGCTTCGGCAGACCACAGACGGCAGGGGTGGGATGCAACGTATGGAGCAGGTCGCCCAAGTGTTGACTATCCGGCAGTGTGAAAGTAAAATCGCTCCGCAGATGCACGAGGTTGGCAGCACGGACGGTACGAGGCCCTTCCTCGTGGAAATCACCCGTAAACTGTTCCAGGCACTCTGCAATATAGGTGGTGACGATGCGCTGTTCTTGAATATCCTTCGTGGGCCAACAGACCGTTTCCCCCTCGCCTATCAGTTGCTCACCAGCCAACTTCATCGTTCCTGCCAGAGCGATGGTGCGCCAGTCCGAGTCTTTTCCTTCAAGCAGGATCTCCGGCGTAGCCGTGAGCCAGACGCCACTCTTGGATGTCGACACCAGTGATATGAACATACGGGGATAGAGTGCACAGGCGCGATGGAAGAGTTCCATAGGGTCTATCGGTTCTTCCGACGCCTCATCGGCACACCGGGCCAGCACGATCTTCCGGAAAAGACCGGACTCCAGTTGGGCGTGGTAGTTGGCAAAGTCGATGGCGTAAGAAGAATCGGTGGGACAGGTTGTATGATTGCGGTCTTCGACCGAATCAGAAACCAGTCCCACCGATTCCATTGTTTTTATCACATCCGGACGGATGAGCAGGATGGGCTGTTGGGCTGTCACCTGGAAAGGTGCCACGACAAAGCCCCGTTTGCCGTTCAGTTCTATGCAGGAGAGGTATTCCGCAGGCTCACCTTCCGTCTGCTGAATGAGCGTCGCATGGTCTGCATGCGGCAAACGATAGATGGCGTAGGCGGACATTATTTCTTCTGTTTGATGATGTAATTGGTGACACGGACATTCGAGATGAGGTCGCCCGACGTGTCCTTGATATCCACATTCCACACATGAAGCGTCGTACCCTCATGCAACAGACGGGCGAAAGCCGTCACCGTATCCCCTTCTGCCACTGCCTTCACATGGCTGCCGCTGACCTCGATACCCACACAGGCACAACCCGGACAGAGGGCAGAGGAACCGACACCCGCCACATTCTCCGCCAGTGCCAGGGAGGCACCGCCACTGAGGAATCCGAAGGGTTGACGGTTACGTTCATCAACCTTCATACGGGCCATACATGTATCGCCCTCGGGTGTGGAGATAAACTCCATGCCGAGAGCGGTACTCAGATTCGGTTTCACGTTGATGATCTCGTTGATGCGCTCTACATCCATTCTACTTAAACAATGAATATTCGGGAACTTCCCAGGCCAGAGCACTGGCACCCAGGGCATCACGTTCACGGTCATCGAGTTTCGACAATAGCAGTTTCACATGACCACGCATATTGGGGAACACATGGTCCTCAAACGAGTCATAGGTAGGATCAAGCAACCAGTGACCTGCATGAGAGATACCACCCGTCAGGATGATCGCCTCCGGATTGATGATAGAGGCATAGTTGGCGAGTCCGATACCGAGCATATAACCCGTCTTACGGTACACCTCGATAGCCATCTCGTCACCCTTTTCACAGCATTCGGTGATGGTTCTCGGCGACAGATGATCAATCTCACGCATCAGGGAGGGTTTATCACTCTCTGCCAACATCTCCTGTGCCGTCTGCACAATACCCTTGGCGGCAGCATAGGTCTCCAGACAACCCTTGTGTCCACAACCACAGTCACGGCCTCCGTCAACGACGCAGGTATGGCCCACCTCACCTGCAAAGCCCTGACAACCCTTATGGTCACGTCCATTACTGAAGAAACAACTGCCTAATCCCGATCCGAGATGTATCACGATGAAGTTTGACATGCCGTGGGCACTACCGAACACATATTCTCCCAAAGCGGCGATATGTGCATCATTCGCCAGACCTACTGCCAGTCCGATTCTGTCACGCACCATAGCAGCCAGGGGGATGACACCCTTCCAGGGCAGGTTGGCAGCGTTCTCAATACAGCCAGAGATGTTACTGGCACTCGGTGCACTGATACCGATAGAACGGATGGTCTCATAACCGCCATTCTCCTCTACCAGCATCACAATCTTCTCACTCAGTGCCGTCACGTAGTTGTTCACGTCGGGATAGTCGAGTGTGGCGAAATGCCCCTCGGCAATGATGTTGCCACGCACATCAACGATGGCGTAGGTGGTACGTTCCATGCTGATGTCGACACCGACAACTCTTGTTTTGATATTATACTCTTCCACTGTAATGCAGATTAGTTATTTGAATAATGAATACTCTTTGACATCCCAGGCGAGGGCACTGGCACCCAGCACATCACGCTCACCTTCCTTCAGGATGGAAACCAACAGACGCGTCTCACCCTGGATATTATGGAACACATGTTCATCAAACGACTTACGCATGGGTTTCAACAACCATTTGCCAGCCTGCATCATATCACCTGTCAGGATAATAGCTTCAGGATTCAGAATCGAGGCATAGTTGGCCAAGCCTAGTCCGAGCATGAATCCCAGACGACGCATAGCCTCGATAGCCACCTGATCTCCCTGATCACAATAATAAGTGACCGACTGCACACTGATATTCTTCAGTCCCTTCAATGCCGACGGCAGTTCCTCAGCTTGCAACAGTTCTTCTACGGTCCTTACAAGACCCTTGTCAGAACAGTAGGTCTCCAGACAACCCCTACGTCCACAGCCGCATTCACGACCACCGACTTCCACACAGGAGTGTCCCACCTCTCCAGCAAATCCATTCACGCCCAGGTGGGGCTTCCCATCCATGAAAATACAACTGCCAAGACCACCGTGACTGATAGACACCACCACAAAGTCCTTCAGACCGTGTGCACTACCGAAGGCTTTCTCGCCCAATGCTGTGACATGTGCGTCGTTAGCCAATGCCACAGCCAGTCCGAGACGGTCGCGAAGCATTGCTGCCAGAGGTACAACACCTTTCCAAGGCATATTGGCAGCATTCTCAATACAACCTGTTATAAAGTTGGCGCTAGGCGCACTCATACCCACAGACCGTATCATCTCATAGCCACCGTTCTCTTCGACAAGCATAATGATTTTCTCACTCAGGGCACTGACATAATCCGATATATCAGGATAGTCCATCGTCATAAAATAGTCCATCGCGATAATCTCGCCACGGATATCCACCACAGCATAAGTGGTTTTCACCTCTCGGATGTCAACACCAACGACTCGGGTTTTGATTTTATCAACTGCTTCCATATTGATTTTCATTAGGATTCAACAAACAGAGAATACTCCTTCACCTCCCAAGCCAGAACGCTCGCACCAAGGATGTTGCGCTCGCCTTCTTCCAATTCAGAACTCAGGAACTTCACCTTACCCTTGATATTATGGAACACGTGTTCCTCAAAGGCTTTCTGGGCAGGTTCCATCAGCCATTTGCCAGCTCTGGCAATACCGCCTGTGAAGATAAAGGCCTCAGGATCCATGACAGAGGCATAATTGGCGAGTCCGAGACCCAAAGCCTCACCCGTACGACGGAAAGTCTCAATAGCCATCGCATCACCCTTATCGCACAATTCTGCAATCACTCTTGGCGAGAGTTTCTGTACACGGCGCATTTCTGAGGGTTCTGCCGACTCCGTCATAATCTCACGGGCTGTACGGATGATACCTTTCGAGGCGGTATAAGCCTCCAGACAACCCTTATTACCACAGCCACAAAGGCGACCTTCGTGATGGATGCAGGTATGTCCGATCTCCCCGGCATAACCGTCAGAGCCCAGTTTCACACTGCCATCGGTAAAGACACAACTGCCCAATCCAGATCCAATAGTAAGCACAATAAAGTCATGCATACCACGAGCACATCCAAAGGCATGCTCACCGAGCGCCACCACATGGGAGTTGTTGGCAACAGCTACAGCCAGACCCAATCTGTCACGCAACAATGCAGCCAATGGAATAACACCCTTCCACGGGAAATTGGGGGAGTTTACGATACAACCTAATTTATAGTTTGCACTCGGTACGCTGATACCCACCGAACGGATGGACTCCAGACCACCATTGGCATCAATCATCTGGATGATACCATCACTCAACTTCGATACAAAAGCGCCTATCTCCGAGTAATCTTCTGTCGGAAACGATTCCTTGACCAAGATGTTTCCCCTGACATCTACGACAGCATACGATGTAGTGTCAAGACTGATGTCAACACCTATAACTCTTTTCTTAACCGTTTTTTGATCCATAGCTACTTCTTTAGTTATTCTGCCACAAAAATAGAAATAATTTGATAAACGACCAAATCTTTACTAACTTTTTTTGCAAATATTTACCCTAATCTTGCATTTTCCGAGATATTTTCGTAACTTTGCACCCATAATTGCAATTATTGTTTTGAAAAAGATGAACGTTTTAGAATTAAGCGAACAAGAAATCTTACGTCGACAGTCGCTCGACGAACTGCGCAAGATGGGTATTAATCCCTACCCTGCAGCAGAGTATCCTGTAAACGCGTGGAGCGCCGATATCATTGAAAACTTCGAGGATCTGCCTGTTATTGGCAAGGATGAGGAAGGCAACGATATACGCGAGACAGCAACACCCGATAATAGCCGCATGGTAAGCATCGCAGGTCGAATCATGAGCAAGAGCATCATGGGTAAGGCTGCCTTTGCCAAGCTTCAGGACTCTAAAGGCCGTATCCAGGTTTATGTGCAGCGCGACGCTATCTGTCCTGACGAGAATAAGGACCTTTATAATATCGTATTCAAGAAACTCCTTGACCTGGGCGACTTTATTGGCGTGAAGGGTTACGTGTTCCGCACAAAGACTGGCGAGATTAGCGTACACGTGCTGGAGTTGACACTGTTGAGCAAGAGTCTGAAGCCACTGCCTGTGGTAAAGACCGATGCCGATGGTAAAGTTTACGACGCGTTCGATGATCCCGAGTTGCGCTATCGTCAGCGCTATGTCGACCTGGTGGTGAACGCTGGCGTAAAGGATACCTTCCTGAAGCGTGCAACGATTATCCGCACCATGCGTCGCATTCTCGACGAGGCTGGTTATACTGAGGTTGACACACCTATCCTGCAGAGCATCGCAGGTGGTGCATCAGCCCGTCCATTCATCACCCACTTCAATGCGCTTAATCAAGATATGTACATGCGTATTGCCACAGAGCTGTATCTGAAGCGCCTCATTGTAGGCGGTTTCGAGGGTGTTTACGAGATGGGTAAGAACTTCCGTAACGAGGGTATGGACAAGACCCACAACCCTGAGTTCACCTGCATGGAACTCTATGTGAGCTATAAGGACCTGCTTTGGGGTATGACCTTCACCGAGAAGATGCTCGAGGAGATCTGTACTGCTGTCAATGGCAAGCCCGAGGTGGAGATTGATGGCAACATCATCTCGTTCAAGGCCCCATTCCGTCGCCTGCCTATCCTCGATGCGATTAAGGAGAAGACCGGTTTCGACTGCGATGGCAAGACTGAGGACGAGATTCGTGCGTTCTGTCTCTCTAAGGGTATGGATGTAGATGAGACCATGGGTAAGGGTAAGCTGATTGACGAACTCTTTGGCGAGTTCTGCGAGGGCACTTTCATCCAGCCAACCTTCATTACCGATTATCCTGTGGAGATGTCACCACTTACCAAGATGCACCGTTCTAAGCCCGGTCTTACCGAGCGTTTCGAACTGATGGTGAATGGTAAGGAGTTGGCTAATGCCTATTCTGAGCTCAACGATCCTATCGATCAGGAGGAGCGTTTCGTAGAGCAGATGAAACTTGCTGATAAGGGTGATGACGAGGCTATGATCATCGACCACGACTTCCTACGTGCCCTGCAATATGGTATGCCTCCAACGTTTGGTATCGGTATCGGTATCGACCGTCTGGTCATGCTGATGACTGGTAAGTTCGCTATTGGCGAGGTGATGCTGTTCCCGCAGATGAAGCCTGAGAAGAAGATTCCTCAGTCGTCTGTAGCCGAATGGGCCGAGATTGGTGTACCTGAAGATATCGTTCCTGTACTGCGCAAGGCTGGTTTCAACCTGATTACAAACATCAAGGACGAAAAGCCCCAGGGTCTGCAACAGAAAATCGGTGAGATCTTCAAGAAATACAAACTCGAACTCCAGAAGCCTTCAGTAGATGAAGTCGCCGCCTGGATCGAAAAGGCACAGTAATGTACGATTGTGGTAAGATAGCAATTATCGGCGGCGGCAGTTGGGCAACAGCGATAGCCAAGATTGTGGTGAGTCACACCCATCACATCGGGTGGTATATGCGTCGCGATGACAGAATCGAGGATTTCCGTCGACTCGGTCATAACCCGGCCTATCTTACCAGCATCCATTTCGATATCAACGAGATACAGTTTGAGAACGATATCAACCGCATCGTCCAACAGTACGATACGTTGGTGTTCGTCACGCCCTCGCCCTACCTGAAGAGTCACCTGAAGAAACTGAAAACGCGTCTCCGCGACAAATATGTCATCACTGCTATCAAAGGTATCGTTCCTGACGAGAACCTTGTATGTAGCGAGTATTTCCATCAGGTGTTCGATGTACCTTACGACAATCTGGCGTGTATTGGCGGTCCTTCCCATGCGGAGGAGGTGGCACTGGAACGACTCTCCTACCTCACCGTAGGCTGTGCGGATCGTGAGAAAGCCCAGGCTTTCGCCAATGTCCTCGCCAGCGACTTCATCAAGACCAAGACATCCACGGATGTCATCGGTATCGAATACTCCAGTGTGTTGAAGAATGTCTATGCCATTGCAGCAGGTATCTGTAACGGACTGAAGTACGGCGACAACTTCCAGGCGGTGCTGATGGCGAATGCCGTACAGGAGATGAACCGTTTCCTGACTGCCGTCCATCCTATCGAACGGAATGCATACGACTCGGTGTATCTCGGTGACCTGTTGGTGACGGGTTATAGTAACTTCTCCCGTAACCGTACCTTTGGTACGATGATTGGTAAAGGTTACAGCGTCAAATCGGCTCAGATAGAGATGGAGATGATTGCCGAAGGGTATTTCGGTACGAAGTGTATGAAGGAGATCAACCGTCACTGGCATGTCAACATGCCCATCCTCGATGCGATCTACAATATCCTTTATGAACGCATCGCCCCACAGATTGAGATTAAACTATTAACAGATTCATTCAGATAAAACAAGTTATGAGTAACATTCAATTAGACATCACAAAGGCCGCTTGCTTCCTGAAGGAAGGAACAGTGGAGAGTTTTGAGCCGAAAGTAAAGGCTGCCCAGAAGGCACTGGAAGAGGGTACCTGTCCTGGTAACGATTTCTTGGGATGGCTCCATCTGCCATCCAGTATCACACCTGCCTTCATCGATGAGTTGCAGGCTTGTGCCAAGGTACTCCGCGACAATTGCGAAGCCATCGTCGTGGCTGGTATCGGTGGTTCCTATCTGGGTGCCCGTGCCGTTATCGAGGCACTGAGCAATTCATTTGCCTGGCTGGTAAACGACAAGAAGAATCCAACCATCCTCTTTGCAGGAAACAATATCGGCGAGGACTATCTCTTCGAACTCACAGAGTATCTGAAAGACAAGAAGTTCGGTGTGATCAATATCTCGAAGTCTGGTACGACTACCGAGACTGCCCTCACCTTCCGTCTGCTGAAGAAACAGTGTGAGGCTCAGCGCGGTAAGGAAGAGGCCAAGAAAGTGATTGTTGCCATTACCGATGCTAAGAAAGGTGCTGCCCGCACCTGCGCCGACAAGGAAGGATATACCTCATTTATCATTCCCGACAATGTGGGTGGTCGTTTCTCGGTACTGACACCGGTAGGACTCCTGCCTATCGCCTGCGCCGGTTTTGATATCAAAGAACTGGTAGGCGGTGCTCAGGATATGGAGAAGGCCTGTGCCCCTGGCGTTCCCTTCGCAGAGAACCCCGCAGCACAGTACGCTGCCGTGCGTAATGGTCTCTACCAGAGTGGTAAGAAGATTGAGATCATGGTGAACTTCCAGCCCAAACTGCACTTCATGAGTGAGTGGTGGAAACAACTCTACGGCGAGTCTGAGGGTAAGGACAAGAAAGGAATCTTCCCTGCCTCTGTCGACTTCACCACCGACCTGCACTCCATGGGACAGTGGATCCAGGACGGAGAACGTACCATCTTCGAGACAGTGATCAGCGTGGAGGAACCTGAAAAGAAACTGCTCTTCCCCAGCGACGAGGAGAATCTCGACGGACTGAACTTCCTCGCTGGCAAACGAGTGGATGAGGTGAACAAGATGGCAGAACTGGGTACCAAACTGGCTCATGTCGACGGTGGTGTGCCCAATATCCGTATCACCATGCCCCGTCTGAATGAACGCTATCTCGGACAATTGATCTATTTCTTCGAGATCGGCTGTGGCATCAGTGGTAATGTGTTGGGTGTGAATCCCTTCAACCAGCCCGGTGTGGAGGCATACAAGAAGAATATGTTCGCCCTGCTCGACAAGCCCGGCTACGAGGCAGAGAGCAAGGCCATCAAAGAGAGACTGGCAAAAGAGGCATAAATGTATCAACTCGCCATCAGAAAATACCTGGAAGAACACGGCTTTGAGGCGCTGAGCCCCAGAGCCGTGCTCTTTGACATGGACGGTATTCTCTACGACTCGATGCCAAACCATTCCATCGCCTGGCAGGAGAGTATGGCGAAGTGCGGCATCACCATGACATCCGACGATGCCTATGCCACTGAGGGAGCACGAGGTGTGGATACCATCCGTCAGATGGTACGTCTGCAACAGCATCGTACCATCAGTGAAGAGGAAGCCCAGAAAATGTATGACCTGAAGACGCAGTTGTTTCACCAGTTACCGGAACCTCCCGTGATGCCTGGTATCCTCTCTCTCATGGAGAAGATACAAGAAGGAGGTCTTCAGATAGGCGTCGTTACCGGTAGTGGGCAACGTCCACTGATCAACCGTATCCTACGTGACTTCGGGGCCTACGTCGATGAGGCTCATATCACCACTGCCTACGACGTAGAACGTGGTAAACCCTACCCAGATCCTTATCTGATGGGATTGAAGAAGGCTGGTAATCTTGAACCTTGGCAGGCTATCGTCATTGAGAATGCCCCGTTGGGTGTTCGGTCTGGTCATGCCGCAAAGATCTTTACCATCGCCGTAAACACCGGTCCACTACCCGACGAAGAACTCCTCGGGGCTGGGGCCAATCTGATCTTCCCCAACATGCAGGAACTCAGCGACTACTGGTTCAAGTCCCTTTTTTCTGATGTATAACGTATTTCTGGTAGTAGGAAATAAGGAGCGTCGTCATCGGCAGGGCGATAATCATGCCGAGAATACCCATCAACGAACCCCAGATAGACAGTGACAACAGGATGATGGCAGAATTGAGACCTGTCACATGTCCCATGATCTTCGGTGTCAGGAAAGCATCCTGAATCCCCTGTACCACGGCAAACACAATCAGTGCCATCAACATAATCATCCAGAAGTTCTCACCTGTCTCGGCAGCCTTGACTATTGCCAACAGAATGGTAGGCACAAAGCCTACGAGTTGGAGATAAGGCACCATGTTGAGTAGGCCGATAAACATGCCCAGACCCACTGCCATCGGGAAATCGATGATAAGGAAACCAATGCTGAAAAGCACACCCACACACAACGCCACCAAGGCCTGCCCACGGAAATACTTGTTCATACTATCCCCTACATCGCGAACCAACTGGGTGGCAAAGGGACGATAGCGTTCCGGTAACAAACCCGGCCAACCCGTGCAGAGACGTTCGTAATCTAATAATATTAATAAGGTGTAGAGGGCTACCATCGTGACGGTGAAAAGACTGGATACGACACCGATGGACTGGATGACGACATCCCAGAGTTTCGGGACGGTGGCTTTCATACCCTCGAGGAAGCCATCCTGAGTGACAAGGCTCTTGATATCATCGACAGTGATGTGACCGCGGACAAAGTCTTCTATCGTATCAGGGACATTCGTCAACAGTTCTGACTGTGACAGATAGGCCACCAACAGTTCCTTTACCCGCGCACTCTCATCAATGATCGGCGGGATGATCAACATAAAGAAACCCGTAAGTACCAGTCCCACCACAATGAAGGAACAGAGAATACCCAGGAAACGGTATTTCATCTTACAACGGTACTGGAAGAATTTCACCAGGGGGAAAAGCAGGTAGGCTATCAACCAGGCCAGGAAAAACGGCACGAGTACCGCACTCAGTCGGTTGAGGAGCATCACGATACCCGTTATCACGATGGCCCAGAGAATACCCCGGACAACATTGTCAAATGTGAATTTCTTATGTCCTTCCATCATACCTCGTCTTCGTCATTCGTATTGGTACTGGGTGCATTGTCACCGCCATTGGTGTCCATCTCAGAATCACGACGAATACCGATGTCTCCAAGACTACTTACAGACACTATCATCGGGATATATTCGTCGGTCTGTGGATGACAGACACTGGCAGCAAAGAAAAGATTGGCACCTTCCACCTTGTCAAACACCAGGCCTTCGAGAATTCCCGTCTGACGATAGTCGTTGTCGAGATAAGCATCGAAAGCGGCTTTCGTAAAGGAACGGCTAAAGAACACGGAACCGTCGGCACGCAGGATACGGAGAGAAATCCGGTTGTCTACGAACTTCTGTCCCGTCTCGTCCTTAACCATCTTGAGACTGTCATCCGGTACACGACGGATCTCCACCTGATAGTTCTTGTCGAGCCACTTGATATCCGTTGTCTGAGCATAATCCTGCATCCGGATAGGGGCCTGTAGTTTAGGCTGCTCTGCCTTCGGGGCGATGATGTCATCGCTCTTTTTCTTCCCACCACAACCTATCACCATCATGGCGACAACAGCCAGCCATAGCATTTGTATTCTTTTCATCATCGTATCTTAATGGTTTCGAGGACAAAGGTACGAAAAAAAGTGAGAAAAGAACAATGAAATGAGAAAAAAAGTTTGTTTACACAAAAAAAGTCTGCTTTTCACAAGCAGACTTTACCTTTTTTTGTTATCTGAAACTTAAATCTTAATACCTAACATTATTACTAACCAATTGAAAGGACAGGCACGCTTGCCATTTACATCCTTTTGACGCAAGAATAGACGGAAAGTTTATTCATCCTGCAAAAAAATTTGTGTTTTTTAAAGCAATTCGACATTTTTTTGCTACCTTTGCCCGTAAATTTAACAACGAAATGAAAAAGGGTTATCTTTTTTTCGCATTGACATGTATGTTGTTCTGCGCCTGCAGTGAGGGAAAGGTGCAGAAGACAGAACAAACCACCTACCAGAGCATCGACACCGTACCGATGCTGGTGATGCAGGTACAGAAGTGCTCGAAACTCTACACTTCGGAGTTTAAGGTACACAAGATCGTTACCCACGACGACGTGGTGCGTCTGAAGGGCTCCGTGCTGCGTCAGGACTACAATATCAAGATTCCCCTCGGTGATCGTAAGATTGCCATTCCGATGGATGCCACCCTGAAGGCCTACATCGACTTCAGCCAGTTCTCGGAAAAGAACATCGAACGGAGCGGTAATCATATTACCATCCTCCTACCTGATCCGAAGGTGACAATGACCAGTTCCAAGATTGACCAGAAGAACGTACGCCACTATGTTGCCTTTGCCCGTGCCAACTTCAGCGATGCCGAGATGTCTGACTACGAACAACAGGGACGTGCCGCCATCATCCAGAGCATTCCCGAACTGGGCATTATCGACAATGCCAAGGAGAATGCTGCCAGGGTTCTGGTACCGATGCTAACCCAACTGGGTTATCGGGAGGAGAACATCACCATCGCCTTCCGCAAGGATTTCAACAGGAATAACATCATGAGACTGTTAGAGCAATGAGAAAGACAATAGAAAAGAAATCCGACCTCGTGAAGATACTGGCACTCATTGCCTTTATCCTCGTATTTGTATGGCTGGTGTTCTTCGAGAAGGACAACAGCATAGACCTTGGGGTCGATAACAAGATTGACGTCACACCGACACAGATAGAGAGTATCAAGGATATCGGAGAGTGGGAGTTTCTTAGCATCAGTAATGAGGAACTGGTGGATACGGTCCGAAAGGGTCTTATCAGCGATGATCACCTGGTACGCATCTACTATGGTACCCTGCGACTGGGCATCAATATGCACGATGTCAGACCACGTTGGCTGACTGTCAGCGGTGATACCGTCACAGCCATCCTTCCGAAGGTTGGACTGCTTGACAAGGACTTCATCGACGAGGCCCGCACGAAATCCTTCTACGAGAGTGGTAAGTGGAAAGCAAAAGACAGAGAGGCGATGTACAAGAAAGCCTACCGTCAGATGCTGAAACGTTGTCTGACGCCTGCCAACCTGAAGACAGCACAGGAGAACGCCGAAGCACAATTCAGGAAGATGATGCTGTCGATGGGCTACAAGTATGTACAGATAACATTTGAACAATAAAACACAAAATGGACGGACTGAATGACTTTTTCACCGAACTGAGCGGTCTGCTGTGGGGCTGGCCGATGATCATCTTACTATTAGGTACACATGTGTATCTGACCATTATCCTGCGATTCCCACAACGGAGAATCTTCACAGCCATCAAACTGTCCGTAAAACGTGACCCAGGAGCCACAGGCGATGTGTCGCAGTTCGGTTCCTTAGCCACAGCATTGGCAGCCACCATTGGTACGGGAAACATCATCGGTGTGGCAACAGCCATCGCCCTGGGAGGTCCTGGTGCCGTGCTCTGGTGCTGGTTGACGGGTGTCTTCGGCATTGCCACGAAATATGCCGAGGGACTATTAGCCATCAAATACAGGGTACAGACCAAGAGCGGCAAGATGATCGGAGGACCGATGTATGCCCTGGAACGCGGTCTCGGTTGGAAGTGGCTGGCAGTGCTCTTTGCCATTTTTACAGCCTGTGCCTCTTTCGGCATCGGCAACACCGTACAGGCTAATGCCATCGCCACACTGGCCAATGAGACCTACGAGATATCACCTTACATCACCGGTGCCTTTGTCTGTCTGCTGACGGGAGCCGTCGTCTTAGGTGGTGTGAAGAGCATTGCCCGTGTGTGTGGTATGCTCGTGCCGTTTATGGCTTTCTTCTACGTCATCGGGTGTCTGATCATCCTGGGGATGAATATCCACTACTTGTGGCCTGCCATCAAACTGATTTTTGTATCTGCCTTCAACCCACAGGCTGCTGGTGGTGGCTTTGTGGGAACAACGGTGATGATGGCAGCCCGCTTTGGTATTGCCAGAGGACTCTTCTCGAATGAGTCGGGTCTCGGTTCTGCCCCCATCGTGGCAGCAGCAGCACAGACACGTAACCCTGTACGTCAGGCATTGGTATCGTCGAGTGGTACCTTCTGGGACACCGTCATCATCTGTGCCCTGACAGGTCTGGTCATCGTCAGCAGCATCATCGCCTATCCCGAGATAGACTTCGAGAATGGTGCCACCCTCACCAAGGCAGCCTTCTCGAAGATTCCCATTGTAGGAACGCCACTGCTTACCTTTGGTCTGCTTACCTTCGCCTTCTCCACCATCCTCGGGTGGTGCTACTACGGAGAAAGGGCTGTGGAGTATCTGAAGGGCAAACGATGGGTCATCATCTATCGTGTCCTTTATATCGCCGCAGTCTTCATCGGCAGTGTGATGAACCTTGCCGTGGTGTGGAACCTCGCCGACTGCATGAATGCCCTGATGGCTATACCCAACCTGCTATCCTTGCTCTTCCTGAGCGGTATCATCGTACACGAAACAAGAAAATACTTGTGGCGAGACCGGTTGGATGCCGTCGACAACACCTAAAAAAACAAAAAATAACAGTCTATTATTTGGAATTCTGCTAAAAATGCCCTATCTTTGCAAAGGATTAATAACGACCTATCAATCATGAATATAAGACATCTTATCCTTCTGGCAATCATCGCGTTTCTTGGCACTGGCAGTGTCAAAGCAGATGTTCCTTATAAGAACGATCCCAAATACCTCGAGTTACGCGACTCGATGCATCATGCATTTAACGATGCTGACAGCGCCCGCTTCTACCCTGCTGTCAAGAAACTCGAAGACTATCTCCTGCAACAGAACGACCTGCATGCTTACTATACCCAACGCTGTAACGAGATCATCTTCCTGATGAACAAGCAGAAGATCTTTGAGGCTTATACACTCGGACGTAAACTCTCCACCGAACTGCGTGAAAAGAAAATCGACAAGGAGATGTACATGGCCTATAACATCCTGGGACATATCAATCGCTACTGTGGCAACAAGGCTGCCGCCAGACGTATTTTCCGCAAAGTCATCGACATGATAGAGGAGGCAGGCTATTACGAGAACATGCCACCCATCTACATGAACCTTGTGAACGTGGAGATTGAGGACGACCCGGAAGAAGCCATGCGCCTACTCGACAAGGCCCTGGAGATTGCAAAGGAATACTCTCCCGACCGCGTGTTCGACATCGAGACAAGAAAATACCTCACTTACTATACTAACGGCGACATCAAGAAATTCCACGAATGTTATGAGATATACCGTCAAGGTGTGGCCGAAGGCAAATCGTCTGTACATGGTCGTAGCATGGAGGTGTACTACCTTGCCAGTCTCGGTAAGATTGACGAGGCCATTGCTCTTGCCAAGGAAGAACTGGGCGACGAAGCCAAAGATGCCATCACAGAGATTCTGGCGAAGAATGGACGCTGGGAGGAAGCCTATAAAGCACTCAAGGAAGCCACGTCAACCAGTGACTCCGTCAACAACGTGGTACTGATTAATAGTATGCGGAGCATTAGCGACCAGTTAAGACTGGAAGAGATGGAGAAGCAGACAGCCCGCAACCGACTCATCGGCATGGGTGTCGGACTTCTACTCTTAATACTGCTCGTGGCTGCACTCTCTTACATTGTGTTCAATCGTCGCAAGCACCTGAAGGAACTGAAGGTTGCCTACGATCATGCGTTGGAATCAGACCGTTTGAAGACAGCCTTCATCCAGAATGTCAGTCATGAGGTACGCACTCCCCTGAACATCATCAGTGGTTTCTCCCAAATCATCGCCATGCCTGAACTCACCAGCAACAGCGAAGAACGTCAGCACATGGCTCTGATGATGCAGAAGAACTGTCACCAGATCACCTCACTCATCGACGAGATGCTGGAACTCTCGTTTAGCGAGTCGACAGAGGATGCCGTGAAGGAAGACGTTGTGGAGATCAACGACATGTTGCGTGACCTGTTGCAGGAAAACCAGCCCCTCGTCAATCCTGACACGAAACTGGAATTCAGCACAACCATCAACGACGATTTCACACTAACCACGAATCAGGTCATGCTCAGACGGGCCTTATCTACACTGATCGATAATGCCATCAAGAATACGACGGAAGGTACCATCACCATGAAGGCCTCTGCCTTAGGCACCACCCAGTTGATTATTGCCGTAGAAGACAACGGCCCCGGTATTCCCGACGATGAGGCAGAACATATCTTTGAACGGTTCGTCAAACTCGACTCCTTCAAAGAGGGTCTGGGCCTCGGACTGCCCCTCTGTCGAACCCTGATCAGACGACTGGGTGGAACCGTACTACTCGACAGAACCTTCAAGGGTCCAGGTGCCCGCTTCGTCATCTCCCTACCGACAGAAAATCCAGATGAATAAGATATGAAAAAAAGCATTTTTACCATTCTGCTTGGCTGTCTGACGGCAGCCGGCTGTAACGCCGCACAGAAGGTGGATGAGTTCATCACCAAGAGCGGCAAGAAAGTCACCATCACATGCATCAAGCATGCCAGTATCGAAATCAACTACGACGGTACGGAGATTCAGATCGACCCCGTCGGTGCAGGTGTCAGACCCATCACTGACTACAACCAGTTCCCGAAGGCTAACATCATCCTCATCACCCATGAGCACAAGGATCATTTCGAACGTGAGGCTATTGCCTGTGTCCGTACGCCGGCAACCACCATCTATTCCAATACTGCCGTCTACAACATGTTCCGCAACAGTCTCCCACTGAAAAACGGCGATAGCATCACCTACCGTCAGGACATCACCATCAAGGCCGTACCAGCCTACAACTATACCGAGGACCACACCCAGTTCCATCCGAAGGGACGTGATAACGGCTATATCCTCAGCCTCGACGGACTGCGCATCTATATCGCCGGCGACACGGAGGATATCCCCGAGATGGCTGATATCAAGGATATAGATATTGCCTTCTTGCCCTGTAACCAACCCTACACGATGACTATCGACCAGTTGGTGAAGGCAGCCAAGACCATCAATCCCAAGGTGCTGTTCCCCTATCACTACAGTCAGACGCCCATTTCCCAAGCTGTCATGAAACTTGGTGGCAGCGGCATCGATGTCCGCATCCGCGACTACCAATAAAAAAAGCCACCTTGCAAGGTGGCTTTTAAGTTTAGAATTGAATCACAGCGGGGCGAAGCGTCGCTGATCTGGCGGTGATGGAACCATTACCGGAAACAACAACCATACATTTTCCGAAGAAAGCCTTGCGCTGCGGGGATTTGAAGTTCTCCATCGAGGTCTGACAACCATTATCCGTTCCAAGCAGTCTGCCGTCGCCCTCATAGTCGAAATAAATCTGATCCTCCGCCCACGGACAGAGGTTGCCATCCTTATCCACCACCTCGACATTTACGAAGGTGGTGTTTTGACCCACATAGTCTTTCGTCATACGGATACGTTCTGGAGCACTTGCCGTCTTGATGGTCTGAGAGCCAACCTCCTTACCGTCCTTACGTGCCACGACCTTCACCTCACCTGGGTCAAAAATGACGCGCCAACCCACATGATATTCCGAATTTAACTTTGCCTTCGTCTGGTGCATGTTGTAACGACCTTCAGGATTCTCTGCAGTCTTGCGACGCACACCTTGACTCTTGCCATTAATGAAGAGTTCCACCTCATCGGCATTGTTGTAGTAGCACCACATATCGATTTCTTGACCCGGTACCCAGTTCCAGTGGGGGAAGAGGTGCAACACGGGTTTGTCGGTCCACTCGCTCTGATACATATAGTAGGCATCCTTCGGGAAGCCCGCCAGGTCGATGATACCAAAATACGAACTACGTGCAGGGAAACCGTAGGGCGTGGGCTCACCTATATAGTCCCAACCCGTCCAGATATACTGTCCTCCGACATAGGGTGTGTGCTTCACGACATCCCATGTCTCCTCGTGCGTCGAACTCCAGGAAGCATGCATATTGTCATAAGAAGAACACATATACGAGGGATCAGTATACGGCAGATACCACTCCTCAGGAGCCCAAGTCACCTCGTCGGAAGGCATCTTGTAATAGCCTCTCGTCTGCAGGGCCGACACACTCTCACTAAAAATAAAAGGCTTGTCAGGGAAGTTCTTCGGTACATCCTTTACCCACTGATGGTGATAATTGAAGCCGATGATGTCGATGGCACCACTCTTGAAGAGATGGTTGTTGGGTGAAGGCTCATTGCAGCCCGCCAATATCGGACGCCCCGAACCGTCATTACGTTTGATAATATCTGCCAGATGTCTCGTCAGGATGGAGTTCGGACTGAGTTCACCGTCTTTGGCCAGTGTCGAGGCATCATGGGCGGCGTTCAGAAGCAGGTTGGCCTGTTCCAGCGTCAGTTCATCGGCTCCAGCACCAGACCACTGTTCGAGAACCTCGTTGCCAATGCTCCACATGAGGATACAGGGATGGTTACGATCACGTACCACCAAGTCGGTGAGGTCGCGTTCGTGCCATTCCTCGAAAAAACGGGCATAGTCGTTCTGCGTCTTCTTCTTGCGCCACATGTCGAAACTCTCATCCATGACAATCAGTCCCATCGTGTCGCACATGTTCAATAGTTCTGGTGCGGGAGGATTGTGCGAACTACGAATGGAGTTCACGCCCATCTGCTTTAGTTTTAGGAGTTTGCGGTGCAAAGCATCCTCATTGAGAGCCGCACCCAAGCAACCAAAGTCATGGTGCTCACAAACACCATTGAGTTTGAAGTTCTTCCCATTGAGCCAGAAGCCCGTCTTGGCATCAAACTTAAACGTGCGGAAGCCTGTGGTGGTCTCATAAGTATCCACCACCTTGCCGCCCACCTTAATATCCGTGCGTACCTTATATATATTAGGGGTCTCACACGACCAGAGCATCGGTTTGGCGATGGTAATGGCAGATTTCAATCCCTTTGACTTGCCGACGACCTTTCCCTGTGGGTCGAACAAGGTGTTTTCTACCGTACCCTGACCTTCGAGTGTCACCTCGATGTCGAGACGACCCTTACCCTTTACCACACTGCTATTTGCATGAACGCCCCAATGAGCCACGTGCACGGGATTAGTCTTGGTGAGCCACACATGACGGTAGATGCCACAGCCACTATACCAACGGGAGTTGGGCTGATCGGAATTGTCCACCCGTACTGCCACCACATTCTCGCCCTCATGGACATACGGTGTGATGTCGTACTCGAAACTCGAATAGCCATAGGGCCGATAGCCCACCTTCTGTCCGTTCACATAGACGGTGGAGTTCATATACACGCCGTCAAACTCAAGGTAATATTTCTCATTACCTGCTGGTAAAGAGAAATATTTCCTATACCAACCGATGCCACCAGGCAAGGCGCCACCACCTGCTCCACTGGGATTACCCACATAGAAGTCACCCTCTATGGCCCAGTCGTGCGGCACGTCGAGACGACGCCACCCACTATCATCGAAATCCGCCTTCGACATAATGGCCGAGTCGCCTAAGTTAAAACGCCAGTCCTTATCAAAGCACTGTCTTTCTCTTGCCTGTGCCGTCAATACAGCCAGGGCTGCTGCGACAAAAAGAATCAACCTCTTTCCCATACATCACACATGTAAGTCCAGTACGAAACGGGTACCTCTGGTGAACTGAGGATCAATGTCAAGATCACCGTTCATCTTCAAGGCCATCTGTTTACAGATAGGCAGTCCAAGTCCGTCGCCTGTCGTGAGGTCATGGATCTCAAGGAAGGGCTTAAAGACATCCTCGCGCTTCTCCTCCGGGATGCCGGCACCTGTGTCGGACACTAGGAACTGATGGGTATGTGGCCCACGTTTCTTGAATTCCAGACAGATGGTGCCGCCCTCTGGTGTGTATTCTGCTGCATTCTCCAACAAGTGGGAAAGGATGTGCGTGACATATTCCTTATGAATCATCGCACTCATCTTCTGGGCATTCACCGTCAGGGTGACATTGTCCTTCACCTTGTCACGGATCTGTTCCATCAGTCCTTCGCAGAACGGGTGGATCGGTGTCTCTTCCAATTCAGCAGGATCGAAGGTGGCATTCTCCAACTCTGACAGTGTCTGCACATGACTGGAGAAATCCAACAGAGCCTGCACCTCCGGAACACGGTTGTCGAGTTTCTGGAGTGTTGGCTCAAGTTGAGCGGAGATATTACTGATGAACTTAGCCTTGAGAGCATTACTGTCGTTGGCCAGTTTGATGACCTTCTTCTGTTTACGGGTCAGTAAGATGAAGCGCAACAAGATGATACCACCGATGACCAAGGCAGCAGCCAGTGCAGCAGCGAGGATACAGAGTCCGATGATGATTACCTGACGGGTCGTCAACGAACTGTCCTTCTCGGAGATGGCAGCCTCATTGTCGGCAATCTGTTTCTTCAGCGCACCAATCTCATCGGCATGTTTCAGGGCATCCGTAGAATCCTTCCAGGCGATATAGTTGCTGTACGACTGCGCCACCATATTGGCATTGTTACTCTTCCGACCATTGGCAATCAGAGTCTGATATACCTCATCCACCTTGTCGTAGTTCTTCGAAGCCGTCAGTTTGTCAGCCATCTCCTTGAAGACGGCATTACCCTGGGCATTCATTCCGAACGTGTAATAATAGATGGCCTTAGTGTAGAGCAAGTCGTTCTTCACATTCTCATCGTTCGACTGATTGGCCAGCGCCTCCAACGTATTGAGTTGATCCTTGGCACTTTCATTCTTCCGCAGTTTGATATACATCTGTACACGTTCCTTGGTAACCAAGTAGTGGGATGCGGCTTTCTCTGCAGCCGACTGTTTTCCAGCATTGATGGTTTCATCAGCACGACGCAACAAGTCGAAGGCTTCCTTCCAGAAATTCTCCTTGTAATAGAGAGTCGCTGCCTTGACGGCACACTCCACACCCTGATGGATTTGTCCTTTGTTGTAATAGTCGTTGAACGCATGGATATACAATGAACGGGCCGAGGCGATGTTCTTACCTGGGTCTACGGCTTCTGCACGTTTCTGCAAATCACTCTTCTCTTGGGCTGCAACATGACCACAACAGAAGAGCACACTCAAAAGTAAAATTAATACCTTTTTCATTTCTTATTTCGTTTTAATTGTTTACAAGTTACAGGTGATGGCCTTGCCATTGTAGTCCACCGTCACACCCTTTGGATCATCAAGGTTCAGAGGTCTTGGGTTGTCTTTCGTGATCAACACCACATTGAAACGACGATTCTTCAACATACCAGGGAACTGACCTTGACGGGCTCCAAAAGATACGGTCTTTGAGGCATCATCATAAGTGATGTCGATGGTGGCATATTTGTCTTTCTCGTAGTTGTAGTTGGTACCTTCATCCTCATAGAGTTGGAAGGTGCCATTCCGACCTGCATAGATGTAGAGGTGTATGAGTTCCGCTGGTTTCTCATCACTCCACTCCATCTCCGGGCCGAAGGGGATGATGGCGCCCTCACGGACGAAGACGGGAATCTGCTCGTAAGGCGCATCCACCACAAGGCGCTGACCACCCTGGATATACTCGTTGGTATAGAGGTTATACCAGCCGCACTGCTCTGGGAAATAGACAGAACGATTACGAGCCTTATAATAACCTACAGGACATGCCATCAGCGCAGGACCGAACATCCACTGATTACCAATGTCTTCGACCTCTTTGTCACCATTGAAGTCCATCACCAACGGACGCATCAGAGTGTAATCCTTGAAATGCGCCCAACCTGCCATCGAATAGAGGTAAGGCATCAGACGATAACGCAGTTTGTCGTAATAGACAAACGACTTGTAAGCAGGGTGCTCATCGGGCGCAATGTTCCATATCTCACGTAATGGCCACTGACCATGCGAACGGAACAGCGGAATAAACGTACCAAACTGGTTCCAACGGGTCTGTAACTCGCGCCACTCCTTCAGGTCTTCGTTCTCCACACCACTGTGGTCAAAGATATTCTGTGCAACCACATAACGGTTCTCCACGCAGAAGCCACCCTGATCCATGCCCCAGAAGGGAAGTCCGGAGATAGAATAGTTCAGTCCAGCCGTCATCTGGGCACGCATATCCTCCCAACGGGTACCAATGTCACCACTCCAGGTAGCAGTAGAGTATCGCTGTTCTCCAGCAAATCCGCTTCGGGTCAAGAGGAACACACGCGGCTCGTTCGCCTTTCCTTTCCAGACAGAACGTTGACCATTGTAAATGGCATCGGCATTTACTGTGGAGTAAGCATTGAAATATTCGGTAGAAGTACCAAGGGCCGTAGGACCACAGAGAGCCTTGCGATACCACATCGGCGTACAATCGCGCACATTCGGTTCTGAGGCATCCATCCACCAGGCATCGACATAACTCTGAGAACCGGATTTTCCGGGTTTTCCGGATAACCCAGTATACAGTTTCTCATCCATCTGACGCCAGAACATCTTACGAGCGTCAGAATCATAGGCATCATAGAAGCCATTTGTGTAACCAGGCCCCACCCAGTCGTGGATATCATCCGTAGGCGACTGGACATACATCCAACCCTTTGCATCGAGTTCCTTGTAATTGTCCGTATTACAATAGAACTTAGGCCATACCGAGATCATAAAACGTCCATGCATCTGATGCACATTGTCGAGCATCTGCTGGGGATTGGGATAGCGTGAAGCCTCGAACTCATGACTGCCCCACTGGTCTTCAGGCCAGTAATTCCAGTCCTGTACGATATTGTCGATAGGGATATGTCGTTTACGGAACTCCGTGAGGGTGCCCTCAACCTCCTCTTGTGTCTTATAGCGCTCTCTGCTCTGCCAGAAACCCAACACCCATTTGGGATAGAGACTGGCCTTACCTGTCAGTGTACGATAGCCAGATATCACCTGATCCAGATTCTCACCAGCAATGAAGTAATAGTCCATATCCTTGGCCATTTCACTCCACACGGAGAGTTTGCCACGCTCCTCAGTGCTGCGAGGTTCTGCCACGCGCAGACCACAATAGGCCTCGCCACCATCCGGCTGCCACTCGATGCGCAGTTGGACGCGCTTCTTTTCCTCCATCGTTACCTCAAATTTATAGGCGTTGGGATTCCAGGATGTACGCCAACGCTCCGGCACCACTTCCTTGCCGTCGATATAGACCTTGATATAACCTGAATAATAGAGAATAAACTGGTATAGTTCAGAGGTGAGAGGCTCAATGAAACCCTCATAAATCACATTGGCACCTGCCAACTGGAAACCCTTGGGGAAGTTCTTGATACCGCCATTGTCCGTACGGTTGGCTATCTCTGATTTCTCAGGCGTTCCATATTCATAATAGATGGAATCTTCATCACGCACCAATTTCTTACCCATGCGATCGATGTATGTACCAGTGAGATGTCCCATATTACCCTGCTTGTCGTAGAGGCGGAAGGCACGGTTCAACTGCAGATAGTCATTCGGATTACCAAAACGGCAATAACTGTAAGAGTCCCAAAGGATACCATAGTTCTTATTCGAAAGCACAAAGGGGATACTTACCTTCGTATTATACTGGAACAGATCCTCGTTCTTGCCCTTCATATTAAACTCCTCGCTCTGATGCTGGCCCAGTCCGTAGAAAGCCTCATCTTCAGGACTATCAAACTTCATCTGCCAAGTCAGCCCGTGCTTGGCATCCTCAGGTACGGTGAAACCCGTCTTCATACCCAACTCGCGCTCAGGCACCGTGAAGTCCCAGAACTGTTTACCATCCTTGGCTTCCTTCAACAGTTGTTTGCCTGCTGCGTCAAAGAATGTCACCATGCCCGTCTGCTTCATGATCACAGCACTGATATTCTTGGCCTTCACAACCACCGAGACGGCGTCCTCGTTAATCGAATATGCTCCTTTCTCAGGTGCCTTCTGCGGCACGATCATCAGTGAGGTTGGCTTTTCCGGTAGTGCCTCCTTCGAGGTGGCCCTAACACGGATGATATTGTCGTTCATCACTTCCAGACGGATCACTTTTGCCTGACCTTCGTCAGGACGGATGGTCACCGTATTCCCATTGGTCTGCACCTCTGCTGCGAAAGAGATTCCCGTCAGCAATAAGGCAGACACCATACATAGTAGTTTTTTCATTTTTTCTTATGTTTTAGTCAATCTTATTTGTCTTCAATAATCACAGCCTCCTCAATATCAGAATCCTCTATTGGCAAGGAGATGGTGAACACTGTTCCGCCACCAGGATTATCGTCAGCTTTAATCGTACCGTGATGGGCATCCACAATCTGCTTTACTTTGTCGAGTCCGAGATTCTCGGATTCATCACCGAGGAAAGGCTCGAACATGTGTACCTTATGTTCCTCGGGAATACCAACACCGTTGTCAGCCATCAGGATTGCCACACGGTCGACTGAGGGTTTCAGAACAGTCACCTGAACCTTACAGAGAGGCGGTCCGAACTTCACTGAATTCTTCATCAATATCTCAAAGGCCCTACGGATCTGCGCCTTGTCGAAAGCCATAAGAATGGAGTCTTGCGGCGAGCCGAAGGTGAGTTTCAGTTTCTTGTCTTCCAACGGCTTGTAGTTATCGCAGAGATCCTTCAAGAAGGCCACGATATCGCCCTCGCTGCGATGAACCTCCAACTTCGGCATCGTGGCTCTCATCTCCCCTCGGTCATCAACGGCCTCCGACTCATGGATTACCTCTATGGACTCCTCTTCAGCCTTAGCCTTCTGGAATTGCTGATTCTCTCTCATCATCTGGGCACGCATCTCACTCATCCATTGATGCTTGTCCTGCTCCCTGCGGAGTTGTTCCAAATCGGCCTTCTCCTTCTGTTTCTTCAGATACCACTTCACAAACAGCCATGCAACGGCTGCAATGATAAGCATATAGAGCAGGATCATCCAACGGGTGCGCCACAATGGCGGACGAATGGTGATTTCCATCTGACTCTCCACGTCGCCTAACGTACCGTCGCCATTGAGGATTCTCACACAGAGTGTATAGGAACCCGCACGCAACGAGTTGAAGGTGATATTCGGGTTCAGCGACGATGTCCTCACCCAGTTCTCATTGAAGCCCTCCAACTTATAGGCAAAACGCTTACGGTTATTGACCACCACCTTGTTGGTAGACAACTGGATGGTAAACTGGTCATTGTATTTCAAGGTGATCTCACGACACACGTCGAGGGCCTCATCAAGGATGACACGTCCCTTGAACTCACGACCCACCTCTATATCCTGGTCGAAGATCTGGAGTCCGCTGAATACAGGCCGCTCATCACTCTTTTTATCCACCAACAGGGAAGGGTCGATGATATCCAGTCCGCCCTGTCCGCCAATAAGCACCTTACCATCACGGGTCAGCCATATGCTACGCTGGTTATAGGTAGCCTTCTGCAAACCGTCGCCGCTGTTGTAACTGCGGATAGAGAATTGCCACTCGCCATTCTCCTGCTGCTGGGGAACTATTCGCGAGACACCGTGATCCGTCACAGCCCAGATATTATGTTTCTTGTCCTCTAACAGCGAGTTGACACTGGATCCCAACAGACCGTCTGTCATGTCGAGGAGTGTCTGGAACTTGGTCTTCTGGTCGTAGACAATAATACCTACATTGGAGCCGTGCCAGATTAGACCACGACTGTCCTCAATGACATATGTTGTCGAGCCTGGAGTCACAGGCACTTCTGGATTCTCAGGAATCACCTGGTTGATGAGTTTGCGCGTCACAGGGTTCACCAGCGAATAGTAATAGGCGGAGCCCACCATCAGCCAGCCTTTTTTGTTCCAACTCAGGGAGTTCAGGTAGTCGCCAGGAAGAACAGTATTCTTCGAGTCCCACGTCGTGAATTTCTTGGTCTTGGGATCCAACATCTGCAGACCGCCGCCAAGGGTACTGAACCACATACGACCCCACTTGTCTTCATTCAAGGCCCACACGCTGTTGTTTGCCAACTCTCCGGGTTTTCCCGTGGCCTGAATATTGACAATCGTGGCCTGAGTGGGATCTGAGGCAGAGGGGATGGCATGCGACAGACCGCCGTTGTACGAACCGAACCAGATGGTTCCGTCGTGTGCAGGCCAAGAACCCACGATGATATTATTAGCCAGTCCGCTGTTATCCTTCGTGAAGTGGTTCACCACCTCATTAGTCTTGGGATTATAGACAAGGATACCCACATCGTTGGTTCCCAACCAGTAGTTGCCGTACTTGTCTTCACAGGTAGTGGTGATATCACCGAGTTCGATGCTCTTCAGACTGGAAACACCGGGGATATACTGGTTGACACCATTTTTATAGGATCCGATCCAAACCGTGTTTCTGTTGTCCAGATAGAGGGTACGCAACGTATTGTCGCTAAGCGATGTCTCGTCGTGCTTGTTGTTCAGGAACTGTTTCCATTGTTTGTTCCTTATGTCTACCACCACCAGTCCGTCATGGTCGCATCCCAGCCAGAGCCAGTCGTTCTTGTCAACCAGTATGCTCCACATCTGCAGATTGTCTGGGAAATCATTGATACCCTTTTGGGCCAGATATTCTTTCAGTGAACCGTACCACTTTTTCTGAGCCTGTTCATAGACATACATGAACGACAGCACATTACACCATATGTTTCCGTTCTGGTCGACAAAAAGTCGGTATTCCTGATTCTCAATACCGCCCATATTATGCATCCACGGGTCAACCCAGTCCACTTCGCCCTTGTCGCCATTCAGACAGACCAGTTCACCGTTGAAGGTAACCACCAATAGCCAGTCGCCCATCTCAGCCACCGACGAGATGCCGTAGGAGGGATTATATTCATTCGGCCCATAGCCGATCTTAATCTTTACGACCTTCTTATCGCCCTTGAGTTCCGGATGGTAACAATAGATAGCATTCTCAAAGTCCTTGATCCAGAGCCGCTTCTTTGAGTCGATGAACAGCCACTCCACACCACACTCCAGACCCATCTTGGCGAGTTCTCTGGTGACGCTACGTTCAAACTTCTCCGTCGCCGGGTCATACACACAATAGCCCATGCCCTGCCTCATCCAGAGTTTTCCGTCGTGGGCCTCATAGATACGGTCACAATAGTTGTCACGCATCGTGGTGGTATCACGCTGGTTCGAATAGAACGTCTTTACACGATAACCGTCATAGCGGTTCAGTCCGTAGGGCGTACTGATCCACACATATCCACGAGAATCCCGGAAGATATTATTGATCTGCGAACTCGACAGTCCATCGGGCGTATCCAGACGACGGAACTTCATATCAGGAATAAAAGCTGTCTGAGCCGTTACACTGAGGCTAACGGCAAACAGACATAGGGTTATCAGTTTCTTCATACCAGTGATAGGTTTCTAAATTGCTACAAAAGTAGGAAAAAATCGCGACACAGACAAACTTTCTGCAAAAAAAGTACGCTAAAAAGACAAAAAATTTGGTGTTTTCATGGAAAAACCGTATATTTGCAGCGTATTTTCGAAAATAAACTCTAACAAATAACATTATGCAACAAACAGAACAAGGTAGCAAAGCCTACCTCATCAGTATTGTGATGGTCGCCGTGCTCGGTGGCCTGCTCTTCGGTTATGACACCGCAGTGATCTCTGGAGCCGAAAAAGGACTTCAGGCGTTTTTCAAGACAGCAAATGATTTTGACTACACCGACGGCTGGCACGGTTTCACCTCTGCCTCGGCCCTCATCGGCTGTATCATCGGCTCGGCCCTCTCCGGCTTCCTCGCCACAAACCTCGGACGTAAGAAGTCACTGATCGTTGCCGGTTTACTGTTCTTCATCTCTGCATTGGGTTCGATGGATCCAGAGTTCTTGTTCTTTGAGTATGGACAGCCTTCTTATTCTCTGGCACTGATGTTCAATTTCTACCGTATCATCGGTGGTGTTGGCGTAGGTCTGGCTTCTGCCATCTGCCCGATGTACATCGGCGAGGTGGCACCCTCTAATATCAGAGGTATGCTCGTGTCGTGGAACCAGTTTGCCATCATCTTCGGTCAGTTGGTGGTCTACTTCGTCAACTTCTTCATCCTCGGCGACCACATCCAGCCGCTAGTAGAGGATATTGGCAAGCAGATTGCAGATATCACCCCCGCAGCCCAGTGGACAGTAGAGACGGGCTGGCGCTATATGTTCGGTTCCGAGGCTGTGCCTGCAGGACTCTTCGCCCTGCTCATCTGCTTCGTGCCTGAGACCCCGCGTTACCTCGTCAGCGTCGGTCAGGACCAGAAGGCCCTCGGCATTCTGTCGAAGATCAACGGCAGCAGCAAGGCCGCCCAGATTCTGCAGGACATCAAGGACACCATGGTGGTGAAGACCGAGAAACTGCTCACCTATGGTGCCATGTGTATCTTCATCGGTATCATGCTCAGCGTGTTCCAGCAGGCTGTGGGTATCAACGCCGTGCTCTACTACGCACCGCGTATCTTCGGTGACATGGGTATGGACAACCCGATGATGATCACCGTCTTCATGGGTATCATCAATATCCTCTTCACCCTCGTGGCCATCTTCACCGTCGAGAAATGGGGTCGTAAGCCATTGCTCATCTACGGTTCACTGGGTATGGCTCTCGGTGCATTCGGTGTCGCCATTACCTTCGGTCACGCCGGTATGGAGATGGTCACCGCTGCCTCGCTGCTCATCTACTCAGCCTGCTTCATGTTCTCATGGGGTCCCATCTGTTGGGTACTCATCGCCGAGATCTTCCCCAACACCATCCGTGGCGGTGCTGTCGCCATCGCCGTGGCCTTCCAGTGGATTTCCAACTTCATCGTCAGTTCCACCTTTGTGCCGATGTTTAACATGCATCTGTCGGAAGGCGATGACTTCGGTCACTGGTTCACCTATGGTCTCTACGGCATCCTCTGCGTCGTGGCTGCGCTCTTCGTCTGGAAACTCGTTCCTGAGACCAAAGGCAAGACCCTCGAGGATATGACCAAACTCTGGAAAAGTCGTCTGTAAGCACTAACATACCAAATACAATGTAACTTACAACAGAGGGGTGCGCTTCATGATGCGCACCCCTCTTTTTTATGTTATTGCCGGATTGTTAATGTCGGATTATCAGTTTGTCTGTATCGATATCGCCGGAACCGGTCTTGTGTTTATTCATCTGCTCGACCTCGCCTTCCAGACAGATATCGCCGGAGCCATTCAACTGGCAGTCCACCCGTTGGCAGCCCTTGCCGAAATGAACGGTGATGTCACCCGAGCCACGGAGGGAGATATCCGTATCGCGGACATTCCATTGCGACACTTCCATATCGCCCGAGCCGACCAGAGAGATTTCCGACGACAGGGCATCCAGTCGTTTGACCATGACATCGCCTGAGCCGACCAGTTCTGTCACACAATCATCACAGATGATCTTATCAAAACTTATATCGCCCGAGCCACGGAGGGAGATACGCATGTGATCGGTATCCAGATCACTCTCGCAGACAAAGTCACCCGAGCCGCTGAGACAGACGCTCGTCAGGTCAGGTGAACCGACATGCACAGACACGTCACCCATATCGCCAAGAGACACATTGAGCATGCCGATCTTACCTTTGTTGCGAATGGTAAGGGTGCCATCCTCTACCGACGTGATAATTTTCTTCACTGCATCTTCCGGGCCCTCCACGCTGACGTGGTAAGTATCGGCCTGAAAATAATGAACCGATGGGGAACCAAGTACCTCAATCTTGTCGAAGCCCTTCAAGGCACGGGGCTCTACCACTCTCGGGCCATCTGACCAAGAATGACTCGTATAGATACACGACACGACGGTCTGTGCCATCACCAACAGCAGAAGGCTGCGTAAAAAGAAATGTTTTGCTTTCATCACTCAATCTGTTTTGTTTCGTTTCTGTCCGTTTGACGCATCCAGACGCAGAAAAGTTGCAAAGTACAGGATTATTTCTCGAAATGCTGATAATCCTTCATGCTACGCCAGTTACCGCCCCACCGGAAACCATGTTGGATAAAGAGCCGGTAGAGCAGGTCGCCCTTGACAATCTTATACGGATATGATTTCTGGCGATTCGCGTAAAGACGGCCATTGTCAGGAGACACCAGTTGTCGGCCGTCGGTTCCCTTCCGTACCCAGGGATTGTAACGGGTATTGATATCGACCGCCATGCCCAGGGCATGCTTGGAGAGTTTTTTCGTGCCAGAGACGGTACGGTAACAGAAAGAAGAGGTGTTATTGTCACGCATCGACTGCTCATCGTCAGCGTCGTAGTCGTCAATGAGTCGGATCTTTTCTATCGGATAACGCGCCTGGTAGAGTTGGCGGAAGATCTCCAAGAGATCCTGGGCGATAGCCTTGTTGCAGACCAGTTCCCCCTTGTGCACCTTCCCCTGCGCATCGACATGGAGCACACGCACATGCCGCAGGTCACTACGCGGCACAGTACATCCCTCCGGATAAGACCGTCCCTGCATCCGTGCAAAGAGGGAGTCACTAAGCGGTGCCACGGAGAAGTCTTGTGCCTGCATCGCGGCAAACGACATCAACATGAGGAAAAACAGATAGATAAGTCGCATACGAAGCATTATGTGAGGGGCAGTAAGGCCCAGAAACGGGAGCCCTTACCCGGTTCTGAATCTACACCCACCGCACCGCCGAGTTGCTGGACATGCGACTTGACCACAGAAAGGCCAAGACCTGCACCAGGCACATACTCGTCGATCTTCACGAAGCGCTCAAAGACACGTTCCTGGTCATCCTTGGCAATACCCCTTCCAGTATCACTCACCCAGAGGCGCACATGGCTGTCTTCCACATCATAGCCCATGGTGATAGAACCTTCCGTCGTAAACTTAATGGCATTCAACAGGAAGTGCTCCATGATGGTCTTCAATTTCTCTTGATCGGAATGTATCAGCATCTCACTTTGCGGCAAGTGCAGCAAGATAGGCACATCCGTACTCGTCTGGTTCTGTTCCTGCAACGCCTTGAGCAGAGGATTCAGGTCGACGGCATTCAACGCCAGATTTTGAGCACCAGCCTCTATCTCCGACATGCTGACCAATCCGTCGATGATCCGCAGCAGTTTCTGGTTATTGTTCTGGATTTCCTGAATCAACTGGTTACGGTCTTCATCGTTCTGCACCACAGGCAACAGATCGGCAAAGCCGACGATGGCATTAAGCGGCGTACGGATCTCATGACCCATATTCGCCAGGAAGGCACTCTTCAGACGGTCGCTCTCCTCCGCCTTGTTACGGGCTTGGATCAGAGCGTTCTCCATGTCCTTACGGTTGTCAATACGCATGGAGGCACCCACAATCTTCAAGGGATTGCCATCGGCATCGCGTTCTCCGACGGTGGCATAACTCTCCTCCCAATACGATTTGCCCGGAATGAGCGACTTGACCTGATACTGCTGGTAGAAGACATCCGACTCACCCAAACAGATCTCGTCGAGTGCCTTGCCCACCCTCGACTGGTCATTGGGAAAGAGTTGCAGCACCCAGTCGTCAATATTAGTGCCGGCCTCCGGAATGAAGTTGCCGGTATCCTCACGGTAGTCATTGTCGAAAAAGACCGTCCGCATCTTAGGGTCAACATGCCAGGTGGCCAGATGCATGGCCTTCAGCACAAACTCATACTCCACATTGCTCTGCATCATCTTCTCGATCTCAGACAGATCATTTTTCAACTGCCTCCGCCTCATATACTGACGGTAAATCAGGAAGAGCAAGAGCAGGAAGATGAGTGCGCTCAGAATCCACATGATCTGAACGGACGAGATGTTACGCAAAGAGAAAGAAAGCATGTTCTCTGCCATATTCTGGTTGTTGACGTGGCAAAATTAAGAAAAAAAACGCAATCATACAAAATATAAGGTGATTTTTTGCGATTTATTTGTTTTTTTGCCCAACTTACATTAACTTTGCACACGAAAAGTTGACAAAATGGAACAAGAATTTGAATTGATCGCCAAAACGTTCATGGGACTGGAACCTGTGCTGGCGAAAGAACTGACCCAATTAGGGGCCAACAACGTACAAATTGGTAGACGGATGGTCTCGTTTACAGGTAACAAGGAGATGATGTACCGTGCCAACTTCCAGTTGCACACCGCCATCAGGATTCTGAAACCCATCCGGCACTTCAAAGCCAAGAGTGCCGATGACGTCTACGAAGAAATCAAGAAGATTGACTGGCTTGATTACCTGGAACCGGAAAAGACCTTCGCCGTCGATGCGGTAGTCTTCTCAGAAGAGTTCCGACACTCCAAGTTCGTTTCTTACAAGGTGAAAGATGCCATCGTGGACCAGTTCCGCGAGAAAACGGGCAAGCGCCCCAATATCTCTGTGGCCAATCCCGATATCCGTCTGAACATCCATATTGCCGAGGATCACTGTACCCTCAGTCTGGATTCCAGTGGAGAGTCGCTCCACCGTCGCGGTTACCGTCAGGAGAGCGTGGAGGCACCCCTCAACGAGGTATTGGCAGCAGGCATGATCCTGATGTCGGGCTGGCAGGGTGATACAGACTTCATCGACCCGATGTGCGGCTCAGGCACCATCCTCATCGAGGCGGCTCTCATCGCCAGAAACATGGCACCAGGTCTCTTCCGCAAGGAATATGCCTTCGAGAAATGGGCCGACTTCGACGCCGACCTCTTCGATGAGATCTACAACGACGACAGTCAGGAACGGGAGTTCAAATACCATATCTACGGCTACGACATCGACATGAAAGCCGTCAATACGGCCCGTATGAATGTGAAGGCCGCAGGACTGTCGAATACCATCACCATTGAGCAGCAGGACTTCAAGGATTTCGTACAGCCTAAGAACAAGAGCATCATCATCACCAACCCACCCTACGGCGAACGTATCTCCACGCCCGACCTGTTGGGTACCTATAAGATAATTGGGGAACGTCTGAAACACCAGTTCCTCAACAATGATGCCTGGATACTCTCCTACCGTGAGGAGTGCTTCGAACAGATCGGTCTGAAGCCAAGCATCAAGATTCCGCTCTACAATGGTTCGTTGGAGTGTGAATTCCGCAAATACCAGATCTTCGACGGTAAGTTGAAGGATTTCCGTCATGAGGGTGGTATCGTGAAGACAGAGGATGAGAAGCGTCAGATGGCCGAGAAGCACCGTTTCAAGAAAAACCGTGAGTTCAAGCAGCGCTTGGAAGAGAAGGAACAGAACGAGGAAGCCGACATCCGTACATTCACCTTCCATCGCCATGACCTCGAACATAATGACCGGAAAGACCGGGCTATTCGGAAAGATCGGGAAGACCGGAATGACAATGGCAAACGCTTCGAAAGAAAAGATGGCAAAGAACGTTTCGACCGCAAGGACAGCAAAGGGCGCTTCGACCGCAAAGACGGCAAAGGACGCTTTGATCGCAATGACAGAAAGGCGGACAAAGCCGTACGGAAGTTTGAGAAAAGCAAAAGGAGGTTTGACGATGAGGACGAAGATTAAATATCTGTTTGCTTTACTGATGATGGCTGCACTCACTACCCCATTGGCTGCGCAAGACAAACGCTTCACCCTTGAAGACCTGAACTTCGGTGGTACGAACTACCACAACTTCCAGCCCAAGAACATGTGGCTGACGTGGTGGGGCGACCAACTGATACAGACGGATGTAGAGGAGTGTTACACCATCGACATCAAGACGGGTAAGAAGGAACAACTCTTCACCCTCGACGACATCAACAAATGGGCTCAGAGTGATGACGAGAGGTATGTGCGCCACCTGATGAACGCCACCTTCCCCTATCCTGACAAACCCCTGGTACAAGTAGGCAACCGTCATGCCGTCATCCTCGTGGACTTTAAACAGAAACAGATTGTCTGGCAGGACAGTACCATTAAAGAGAAAGCCGAGGACTGGAACCCCGTTTCAAAGGCCACAGCCTACATCAAGGGCCAACAACTCTATGTGGCCGACGGCAAAGGACAAGAGCACCAGTTGACCACTGACGGTAGTCGGGAGATTGTCTATGGCCAAAGTGTACATCGTAATGAGTTCGGTATCGAGAAAGGCACCTTCTGGAGTCCTGACGGCCAACGCCTAGCCTTTTACCGCATGGACCAGAGTATGGTGACAGACTATCCGCAGGTAAATATCAATCCCTGTATAGAACCCTGCCCTGCCGCCTATGAACCCGATAAATACCCGATGGCAGGTGGCAAGACGCATGTGGTCACCGTCGGCATCTACGACCTGCGCACGCAAAAGACCATCTATTTGCAAACACCTGTCACTGATGTTTCCCCAGAAGCACTCCAAAAGACCTGCTATTTCACCAATATTGCTTGGAGTCCTGACAGCAAGACCGTCTATTTGTTCGAACTGAACCGAGGTCAGAACGACTGTCGCTTGGTATCCTATAATGCCGAGACAGGCGAACGCCTCGCAACGCTCTATCGTGAGACCTCCGACAAATACGTAGAGCCGCTGCATCCCATCCAGTTCCTGCCCTGGGACGAGACGAAGTTCCTGATGCAGAGTCAGCGCGACGGCTATAACCACCTCTATTTATATAACACCCAGGGTGAATGCCTCCAACAACTGACCAGTGGCCCGTGGGTGGTGATGGATGTCTTAGGCTTCAACAAGAAGCAGAAGAGCGTCATCATCAAAGCCAACAAGGAACATCCCCTGCATCACCGTCTGTACAACGTCAGCATGAAGGGAGACATCAAACAACTGGAAACAGTGGATGGTGTTCATAACGCTGAACTGTCACCATCAGGCAACTATCTCATCGACCGATTCTCGACCCCCACAAGACCCCGTGTCATTGATGTAGTAGACCTGACCAAGAAGGTACCGCTTCATACGAACCTCCTGGAGGCCGATGACCCCTGGGCTGGTTATCAGCAACCCATCTTCGAGTGTGGCAGTATCAAGGCGGCTGACGGCACGACCGACCTCTATTACAGGATGGTGAAGCCCGCAGACTTCAACCCTGAAAAGAAATACCCCACCGTGATCTATGTCTATGGCGGTCCTCATGCCAACAATATACAGGCCTCCTGGCACTGGGCCTCTCGCAGTTGGGAAACCTACATGGCACAGAAAGGCTATATCGTCTTCATCCTCGACAATCGGGGGAGCCAATATCGGGGTCGTGACTTCGAACAGGCCACCTTCCACCAACTCGGACAGATAGAGATGCTGGATCAGATGAAGGGTGTGGACTATCTGCGTAGCCTGCCCTATGTAGACATGAACCGTCTGGGTGTCCACGGCTGGTCATTCGGTGGATTTATGACCATCTCGCTGATGACGAACTATCCTGACGTATTCAAGGTAGGTGTGGCAGGCGGTCCCGTCATCGACTGGCACTGGTATGAGGTGATGTACGGTGAGCGTTATATGGGTACGCCACAGAGTAATCCCGAAGGCTATGCCAAGACCAGCCTCATCAACAAGGCCAAGAACCTGAAAGGCAAGTTGCAGATCATCACAGGCTACAATGACAATACCGTGGTGCCTCAGCACTGTCTCTCCTTCCTCGATGCCTGTATCAAGGCAGGTACTCAACCTGATTTCTTCGCCTACCCTGGTGAGGAACACAACATGCGAGGCCATGCCTCCGTACACCTCCATGAGCGCATCACCCAATACTTCGAAGATTATTTAAAATAACGATATGAAAATACTACTTTTAGGCAGTGGCGGACGTGAACACGCCCTTGCATGGAAAATCGCTCAGAGCAGCAAGTGTGAGAAACTCTATATTGCCCCAGGCAATGCCGGTACCAGCAACTGCGGCGAGAATGTCGCCATGAAGGCCGACGACTTTGAGGCCATCAAGACCTTCTGTGTGGAAAAAGACATCCACATGGTGGTGGTTGGCCCAGAGGATCCTCTGGTGAAAGGTATCTACGACGAACTGAAAGCCGATGCCCGTACCAAGGACATCCCTGTGATCGGCCCCTCGAAGGCTGGTGCCGTACTCGAAGGTTCCAAGGACTTTGCCAAGGGTTTCATGCAACGCCACAATATCTCCACAGCCCGTTACCAGACCTTCGACGGGGAGCATCTGGAAGAGGGTTTGAAGTTCCTAGAGACCCTCGAAGCCCCTTACGTATTGAAAGCCGACGGTCTCTGTGCCGGTAAGGGTGTGCTCATCCTCCCCACCCTCGACGAGGCCAAGAAGGAGTTGAAGGAGATGTTGAGCGGCATGTTCGGTAATGCATCAAGCCGTGTTGTCATCGAGGAGTTCATGAGTGGCACCGAGTGTTCAGTCTTTGTACTGACTGACGGCCAGCACTACAAGATCCTGCCGGAGGCCAAGGACTACAAACGTATCGGTGAGCACGACACCGGCCTGAACACAGGCGGTATGGGAAGCGTCACCCCTGTACCCTTCGCCACAAAGGCGTGGATGCAGAAGGTAGAGGATCGCATCATCCGTCCTACTGTAGAGGGTCTTGCTGCCGAAGGCATCGACTATAAAGGTTTTATTTTCTTCGGCCTCATCAACCGTACCAATACACCAAACAGAGAACCCGAGCCATACGTCATCGAGTACAACTGTCGTATGGGCGACCCAGAGACCGAGAGTGTGATGCTCCGTCTGAAGAGCGACCTCGTAGACCTCTTCGAGGGGGTTGCCGAGGGCAATCTCGATCAGCGTGCCATTGCGTTTGATCCCCGTGCTGCCGTCTGTGTGATGCTCGTCAGCGGTGGTTATCCCCAGGCCTACAAGAAGGGTTATCCCATTTCCGGCATCGACCAGGTGGAAGGCTCTATCGTCTTCCACAGCGGTACGGCTATGAAGGACGGCGAGGTTGTCACTGCCGGCGGTCGTGTCATCGCCGTCAGCAGTTATGGCAAGGACAAGGCCGAGGCCCTTCAGAAATCCTTTGAGGAGGCCCAGAAGATTCAGTTCACGGATAAGTATTTCCGTCGCGATATCGGCGCAGACCTGTAAACAGACGTGATTAAGAGGATTCAGGACAAGGTGGCCGAGAGCCGCTTCACGCTCCCTGCCGTAGCCGTCTACGGAGGGATTATCTGGCTCTTGTGCGGACTGTTCCCCCAGCAGTGGTGGTTGCAGTTCACGCTCTTTGCTGTGTCCACCTACCTGATGGTGGAACTCAACAACAGCAACGTGCTGATCCGCATTTACAGCCGTTCCGTGTCGGCAGCCTACATCATCCTCTCCTGCGTCGCCTGCTTTCTGTTCCCCTCCCTGAAAGGGGCTTTTGTCCAACTCTGTTTCATCGCCAGTCTGCTTACCCTTTTCCGATCCTATCAGGACAGGGAGTCGGTGGGCCTCACCTTCTACACGTTCGTCTTCCTCAGTCTCAGCAGTCTGGTAGAAGTCCACACCCTCTGGTTCATCCCCTGCTACTGGATCATGATGATGTTCTTCATCTTCACCCTGACGGGGCGTACCTTCCTGGCATCCCTGCTGGGCATCCTGTTGCCCTACTGGGGACTGTTTGCATGGATCCTCTGGCGCTATGAGGGGGATTTCACGCCGCTGTGGGAACATTTCGCGCCATTGGGCGACTTCCAGTTCCCCTTCGACTTTACAGTCTCCGCTCTTCCTCATTTCCTGACCTTTGTCTTCCTCGTCGGATTATTCGCCACAGGAATGATCCATTATCTGCGTACGAGTTTCCATGATAAGATCCGCGTCCGTCAGATTTACTACAGTCTGGCATTCATAGACATCGTCGCAATGGTATTTCTGTTGATCCAGCCTCAACATGAAGACCTGATGTTACGCGTCATCATCATCACGACTAGTCCAATCATCGGTCACTTTATCGCACTGACACGCACCTGGATAACCAATATCGCCTTCTTTGTCATCTTAGGCATTGCCCTGCTGTTGACCATCTATAACCTATGGAGTTCATCATTCATTTTCTGACGCAGTACGGCTACTGGGGTATGCTGCTGGCGGCTTTCCTGGCGGGCAGTTTCTTTCCGTTCTCCAGCGAAGCCGTGATGATCGGTCTGATGGCAACGGGCCTCGACCCGTGGGTGCTGATGGTCTATGGCACCATCGGCAATGTGTTGGGTAGCATCGTCAATTACTGCGTGGGGCGCATGGGAAAGATGGAATGGATCGAGAAATACCTGCATGTCAGTGAGGAGAGTCTTGCCAAGGCGCACCGTTTTCTGGCAGGCCGGGGTGCCTGGATGGGTTTCTTCGCCTTCCTCCCTGTCTTGGGCAGTGCCATCACCATCGCCTTGGGTCTGATGCGTTCAAACATCGTCATCACCTTCATTGCCATCACACTCGGCAAGATTTTCCGTTATATAATCTTAATTTACGGCGCAGGTTTGTTTATGTAGCGTTTTTTTCGTACCTTTGTACCCAAATTAGAGTTTTAACGTTAAAATAGATAGTTTTTAGATGAAACAATTCAGACTGGTGGACAATGTCCTCGGCTGGCTCGCGTTTTTTATTGCCGCCTTCGTCTATTGCTCCACGATTGAGCCGACAGCCTCGTTCTGGGACTGTCCTGAGTTTATCACGACCGGTTACAAACTGGAAATAGGTCACCCCCCAGGGGCACCATTCTTTATGTTGACAGCCAATCTGTTCTCACAGTTTGCCAGCGATCCCACACAGGTGGCCAAGATGGTCAATACGATGAGTGCGTTGCTGTCAGCCACATGTATCCTCTTCCTCTTCTGGAGTATCACGCACCTGGTGCGGCGCCTGCTCATCGACAAATGGGAAGACATGACACTGGCGAAGATGATTGCCATTGAGGCTTCAGGACTCGTGGGAGCGTTGATCTACACGTTTAGCGACACGTTCTGGTTCTCTGCCGTCGAGGGTGAGGTATATGCCTACTCCTCGGCCTTTACGGCTGTGGTATTCTGGCTCATCCTGAAATGGGAAGACCAGGCCGACGAGCCCCATAGTGACCGTTGGCTGGTGCTGATAGCCTATATGACGGGCCTCTCCATCGGTGTCCACCTGTTGAACCTGCTCTGTGTGCCTGCCATTGGCCTGGTGTATTACTACCGTCGGTTCCCGAATGCCAACCTCAAGGGCTCGCTCATCGCCCTGGGCATCTCCGTGGTAATCCTCTCTGCCGTGCTCTACGGTGTCGTGCCTGGCATCATCACCGTAGGCGGTTGGTTTGAGTTGTTCTTCGTCAACACCCTTGGCATGCCGTTCAATACGGGTGAGATCATCTATATCATCCTCTTGGTGGCCACCGTCATCTGGGCCGTCTACGAGACACAGACACAGAAGCACAGTCTGACCGTTCAGAATATCGCCTTCCTGTTGGCCTTCGGCATGCTCGGCATCCCGTTCTACGGCTGGGGATGGACCGCCTTCATCATTGGTGTCATCGTCCTCGTCGCCCTGTGGCTCGTGCTGAAGATGACAAGAGAAAAACTGCCTCTGATCACGGCCCGTGCCAAGAACACGACACTGCTCTGTATGTTGATGCTGATGATCGGCTACTCCACATACGCCCTCATCGTGATCCGTTCTTCGGCCAACCCGCCGATGGACCAGAACTCACCGGAGGATATCTTCACCCTTGGCGACTACCTCGGACGCGACCAGTACGGTAACCGTCCTTTGTTCTATGGTCAGGCCTACACTTCGCAGGTGGCTCTCAAAGTAGAAGGCAATATGTGTCGTCCAGAGATGTCGAAGGGAAAACCCGTCTACCAGCGCAAGGAGAAGGCTTCTGCCGACGAGAAGGACTCGTACTTCATCGTCCGCACGAAGGATGAATACAAGTATGCCCAGAACATGCTCTTCCCCCGTATGTACGATGCCGCACATGCCGGTGCCTACGAGTCGTGGATGGGAGGCGTTGACGGCACGGAGGTGCCCTACGACCGTTGCGGTGAACCGATGATGATCAAGGTGCCCTCGCAACTGGAGAATATCCGGTTCTTCCTCTCCTACCAGTGTAACTTCATGTACTGGCGTTACTTCATGTGGAACTTCGCCGGACGTCAGAATGATATCCAGGGCAACGGTGAACTGGAACACGGCAACTGGCTCACAGGCTTCTCGTTCATCGACGATGCCCGTCTCGGTAACCAGAATATGTTGCCCGACGACCTGAAGGAGAACAAGGGACATAATGTGTTCTACTGCATGCCGCTCATCCTTGGTCTGCTGGGTCTTTTCTGGCAGGCTTGGTATACCCGCAAGCGCAAGGTGGGTGAGAAACTGATCGACGATCCCATCGGCATCCGTCAGTTCTGGGTGGTGTTCTTCCTGTTCTTCATGACAGGTCTTGCTATCGTGATCTACTTGAACCAGACCCCGATGCAGCCCCGTGAGCGCGACTATGCCTACGCCGGTTCCTTCTATGCCTTCGCCATCTGGTGCGGCATGGGTGTGGCAGCCATCATCGACTGGCTCAACCGCAAGATGAAGAAGGAGAACCTGATTCTCGCTGCCATCGTCGGCATTGTCTGTCTGCTTGTGCCTATCCAAATGGCCTCTCAGACCTGGGATGACCATGACCGCTCCGGCCGCTATTGCTGTCGCGACTTCGGCCAGAACTATCTCATGACCCTGCAGGAGAGCGGTAACCCGATCATCTTCACCAACGGCGACAACGACACCTTCCCGCTCTGGTACAACCAGGACACGGAGAGTGTGCGTACCGATGCCCGCGTCTGCAACCTATCCTATCTGCAGACCGACTGGTACATCGACCAGATGCGTCGTCCGGCCTACGACTCCCCGTCGGTACCCATCACCTGGAGCCGACTAGAATACTGCGCCGGCACGAATGAGTATGTATCGGTGGATCCGTCGCTGAAGGCACAGGTCCTGCAACTCTATAAGGATCAGCCCGTGGAGGCAGCCGCACAGTTCGGCGAGGAGCCCTTCGAACTGAAGAACATCCTGAAAAACTGGGTACGCACGAAAAACAGTGAACTGCATGTCATCCCCACCGATACCGTCTATGTCACCATCGACAAGGAGGCCGTCCGCAAGAGTGGTATGATGATGGCTGCCGACAGCATCCCCGACAGGATGGTGATCTCGCTGAAGGGTAAGAGTGCGCTCTACAAGGGCGACCTGATGATGTTGGAGATGATTGCCCAGTGTAACTGGACGCGACCCATCTACGTGGCTACCACTGTAGGCTCGGATAACTACATGAACCTCGGCGAACACTTCGTACAGGAGGGTCTTGCCAACCGCATCACACCGTTCCGCACGTACTACACCAACGAACGTGGTGACCTGGTTCCCATGGAGGGTACCAAGCAGTTCGATACGGAGAAAACGTATGACAACATGATGAACAAATACAAGTATGGTGGTATCGACAAGCCCGGCATCTACCTCGACGAGACGGTGATGCGGATGTGCTATACCCACCGTCGTCTGATGTCGCTGTTGGCCGTCAGCCTCCTCGATGAGGGGAAGACCGACAAGGTGAAGGCAGTCCTCGAAAAGGCTGAGAAGGAGATTCCCACCTATAATATCCCACACGACTATCAAAGCGGTTCATTCGACCTGGCCCGTGCCTATGTCGGAATAGGTCAGAACAAGAAGGCCCAGGAACTGATCGACGCACTCTGGAAAAAGTCGTCGCAGTATATCCAGTGGTACTGCTCTCTCGACGGTACCCGCTTCGCCAGTTCACAGCGCGAGTGCATGATCAACCTCTACATCATGAACCAGTTGCTCTCCCTGCAGGACAAGATCGACCTGAAGAAGAGTCAGCAGATGGAGAAGCAGATGCAGGCACTCTCGGAGATATATTATTCTAAAGGAGGCTCCTTCACTGAGTGAAAAGTGAAAAGTGAACAATGATTATTGAGCAACCTGCCATCTACCTCCGTTGGCTTTATCCGAAAGCCTATTGGAGAATGGACCGTCACGAGAAGGCCGTCTATCTGACCTTCGACGACGGCCCCATTCCGGAGGCGACGCCCTTCATCCTCGATGTGCTGAAAGCGCAGGGGGTGAAGGCCACGTTCTTCATGGTGGGCGACAATGTCAGGAAGTATCCCGAACTGTATGAGCGTGTCAAGGCAGAGGGTCATCAGGTGGGTAATCACACCCACAACCACATCGGCGGCATCCGCCACTCCATTAAGGAATACAGTTACAATGTGGAGAAGGCCAATACCTATATCCACAGCCACTATGTCCGTCCGCCGCACGGTTGGATGCGTCTGCCGCAATATGCCTGGCTGAGTAGGAAGTACAAGATTGTGATGTGGGATGTCGTGACCCGCGACTACTCCAAATGGCTCGATGCCGAGGATGTCGTGAATAATGTGAAGAAATATACGCGCAACGGCTCCATCATCACCTTCCACGACTCGCTGAAATCGATCGACAAACTCCGCACCGCCCTCCCAGAGAGCATCCAGTGGCTCAAAGAGCAGGGCTATGAATTCAAGATTTTCCCCTAGGAAAGCCTAGGTTCTCCTAGAAACCCTTTAAAACCCAACAATCATGAAAAAATTACTAACAACTTGCTTCTTAGCAACCACAATCGCAATGACAATGAACGCGCAACCCAAACTCTCGGCCACCAACATCGACGAGGTGTTGCAGGTCATGACCCTCGAAGAGAAAGCCAAACTCCTCGTAGGTGCTGCCAACAACTTCTTCAGTGCCAATGCCGTCGTGGGCGGTGAGGCCACCCTCGTGGCAGGTGCCGCAGGTACCACACCCGAAATCCCGCGACTCGGCATCCCTGCCACTGTCCTGACCGACGGTCCTGCCGGTGTCCGCATCAATCCCACCCGAAGAGGTACTGATCAGACCTTCTACGCCACTGCCTTCCCCATCGGTTCGTGTCTCGCCTCCACGTGGAATACCGAACTCGTGGGGCAGGTGGGACAGGCCATCGGCAACGAGACCAAGGAATACCGCTGCGACGTAATCCTTGGCCCGGGCATGAACCTGCACCGTAACCCACTCTGTGGACGAAACTTCGAATATTACAGTGAAGACCCCTTCCTGACGGGTAAGATTGCCGCTGCCTATATCAACGGCGTGCAGAAAGAGGATGTGGGTGTCTCTGCCAAGCACTTCGCCGTCAACTCCCAAGAGACAGACCGTACCAGTGTCGACGAACGCCTCTCCCAGCGGGCTGCCCGCGAGATCTATCTCCGAGGCTTTGAGATTGCCGTCCGCGAGAGTAACCCCTGGACCATCATGGCTTCCTATAACCTCGTCAACGGTATCCACTCGATGGGTAACCGTGACCTGCTGACCAGTATCCTCCGCGATGACTGGGGATTCAAAGGCATCGTGATGACCGACTGGATCGGCATCCGTCAGGGACTCACCACCGTCAGTGAGGTACAGGCCGGCAACGACCTTATGGAACCCGGACAACCCGCCCAGGTGCAGGAGATCATCGACGGTGTGAAGAACGGTAAACTCGCCATCGCCGATGTGGATCGCAACGTACGCCGTATGCTGGAATACATCGTCAAGACACCGAGTTTCCGCAAGTATCCCGCCTCCAACAAGCCCGATATCACGACTCATGCCGCCATCACCCGCCAGAGTGCCAACGAGGGTATCGTGCTGTTGAAGAACAACGGCACATTGCCTTGGAAGAACATCAAGCGTGTGGCCCTCTTCGGCGAGAACTCCTACGACTTCCTCAGCGGCGGTACAGGTTCCGGCTGTGTGCATCCGCCTTACGTGGTTGATATGCTCCAGGGTCTTGAGAACGCCGGTATCAAGTCGAGTGAGACCCTCACCGACATCTACCGCAAATATATCGCATACGCACGGGTAAAATTCCAGGCAGAGCGTCATCCCGCCAAGTGGTTCCAGACCGAGATGATGGGTCAGCAGAAATACCCGGAGATCAGTCTCTCGCCCATCGCCGTGGAGAAGGAAGTACGGGGAGCCGGTGCCGCTATCATCACCATCGGCCGACAGGCTGGTGAGGGTATCGACCGTGACATCGCGACTGAGTTCAACCTCATCCCCGAGGAGCGCCAACTCATCATCGACATCTGCCAGGCTTTCCACGCCGCTGGTAAGCCTGTGGTGGTGATCATCAACTCCGGCAGCGTCATCGAGACGGCTTCTTGGAGCGGTTATCCCGATGCCATCCTCTGTGCCTGGCAACCTGGTATGGAAGGCGGCAACTCGATTGCCGACCTGTTGACGGGTAAGGTCAATCCCTCCGGCAAACTGACGATGACGTGGCCCATCGCCGCCACCGATCACGCCTCGACGAAGAATTTCCCCGGCGCACTCGACGAATACAGTCTCTTGCAGATGCTGGGCAACGGACAGCCCATCCCAGGCCATGCCTACACGAACCATGAGGAGGATATCTACGTCGGTTACCGTTTCTTCGACACCTTCAATCGCAACGTGGCCTACCCCTTCGGCTACGGCTTGAGTTACACTACCTTCGAATTCTCGAAGCCCGTGGTAAAGGCTAAGAGCCAGAGCGTCGAGGTGAGCATAACCATCAAGAACACCGGCTCCGTCTCTGGCAAGGAGGTGGCACAGATCTATGTCACCGCCCCGAAGGGCCGACTGGAAAAGCCCGCCCAGGAACTGAAGGCCTTCGCCAAGACCCGTGAGTTGCAGCCCGGCGAAAGCCAGACGCTCACGATGACCATTCCCGTCCGTGACCTCGCCTCCTTCGACGAGACCAACTCGCAGTGGCTTACCGAGGCCGGCACCTACACCTTCCGCATCGGAGCCTCTTCCCGTGATATCCGCTGCACTGCCGAGGCGAAACTTGCAGAATATACAGAAAAGACCACCAACGCCCTCGCCCCGAAACAGAAACTCAATCTTCTGAAACAATAACAAATGAAAAATCCCGCCGATTGGCGGGATTTTTTCATTCTCCTGCGGTGCCGGAGTAGTTGACTTTCAGGGCGAAGGCTTTCTGGAGTTCTTGCTTGACATCGCCGATCACTCCCATGGGCGTCTTCTTGTCGGCCTTGATGCTGACGGTGAGGCGTTCCTGATGTTCTTCGGAAAGTCCCTTGCGCACCTCGTTGATATAAGGCACGATGCCCTCAACGGCCACAAGACGGTTATCTATCTGGATACCTTCCGGTGAGATGTAGAGGTTGATGACGGCAGACTTCTGCTCCATCTTCCGCACCTCAGAACCCGCAGGCACCTCGTAGTGCACTTTCAGATTGTCATCCCGCATATGGGTAACAAGCATGAAGAAGAATAGCACCGTAAAGATGAGATCCGGCATCGAGGCCAGGTTCAGGCCAGGCATCGTGCGACGCGAACGCATAAACTTACTCTGCATCTTTCTCATTGGCTGCCTCCTTTCTCCTTGGGCGGGGCCTCGCTGATGCGCTGGGGGTAATAATGGTCTATGTCCTCTCGTTCCTCGGCAGTCAACTTGGCGTAGGACTTACCACAGACAACACGGGCCCGTTGATCACGCAAGGTGGCATAGGCACGGACCACGGCATTCTGTACATGGAAATAAGCCTCGTAGGTGGTGGCGCGATCCGTCTCGATGCTGACGACATGCTCCAACCGATCCTGTTCCACCCGCTGCACTAACTGTTCGGTGAGTTGACGAGGTGTCAGCAAGGTGCCGTCGAGGGAGAGTTGATCCTGTGCGTCGAGGCGGATGGACAGCACATGGTCCTGTTTAATATCCATCGGCTGCTGTTTCTCATCGGGCAGGGGCGGGAGTTGGCGCATGAGTCCCTTGTCCGTGTCCATCGACGATGTCACGAGGAAGAAGATCAACAGCATGAACGAGATATCTGCCGTCGACGAGGTATTCAGTTCCGGAACCGGCTCACGATGACGCCTGCCAAACATCCTATAATGAGTATGATTGAGGTATAGATAAACATATCGACCGTCTTCAACCAGAAATGACTGTTGAAGAGCGTGCCGTTGGTAGTCAGGGGATCCGTAGAGCCAAGGAGCCACGTGATAACGAGACAGGCGACGAAGCAGAAGGCTGTCGTCCAGGCAATCCGCGTCTGCGGCACCCCGTTGATGACCTCATCGTCCTTCGTTCGCATACGGAGTGTCTTCACCACCGACAACAACGTCACCACGATGGCAACAGCCACCGCGATATACATCAGCCAGAGCATGATGTCGGCGATAAAAGGCGAGACGAGTGACATGGCTTATTCTTGGTGCTTATACTGTTCGATGGCGTCGAGGAGGTCGATGGCACTCTCCTCCATGTCGCCTGTGAGTTTCTCGATCTTCGAGAGGATATAACTGTAGAACAATTGCAGGATGAGGGCCACCACAATACCGAAGATGGTGGTAATCAGTGCCACCTTCATACCAGAAGCCACAATCTTCGGACTGATATCGCCCTCGATCTGTATGTTGTCGAAGGCCATCACCATACCGATGACGGTGCCGAGGAATCCGAGAGAGGGCGCCATCGCGATGAAGAGTTTGATCCACGAACAGCCCTTCTCCAAGTTGGCAGCCTGCAAGGCCCCGTAGTTGGTAATGGCCCGTTCGATGGCATCCATGGGTTGTTTGATGTGCAACAGACCGTGGTAGCAGACACTCGCCACCGGCCCGCGTGTCTTCTTGCACAGTGCCTTCGCCCCTTCCACATCCTTCTCGCCGAGTTTCTGGCGGATATCCTCCATCAGTTTCCTGGCCTTGATCTCCGACATCATCAGGTAGAGGATGCGCTCGATACAGAATGCCAGTCCGAGGACGAGGGCCAGTGCCACCAGTGACATAAAGCCCGCATTACCATCGACGAACTTCCGCTTCAACTCCTTGTGGAAGCCGCCCTTTTCGTTGGGATCCTCACCGGCACCCAAGAGTGCCTCGTCATCGACAGTGACTGTCAGTGTGGAGTCCTGGGCGGTGGAGTCTGTGACGGCGACAACGGCGGTATCCTGGACGGCGAGTCCAGACTGTGCACTTACAGGGCTTCCTGTCATCAGGAAACCCGTAACCAGTAGAATGATCAATCGCTTCATCATATCCATATCATTAAAAAAGAGACTGCTCATCGCAGTCTCCTGAAAATTTTCGCGGAGAGAACAGGATATTTTCCTAACCCTCGGACTGCTCGTTTAACTTATTGAGAATCAACACTCTAACATTCTATGTCACGAAGTGTCAATCATTAACTCTAACAAATATATAGTATAAACTCTGTTGCAAAGGTAGTCATTTCTATCGAAACGACCAAACTTTTAGATAATAATTTTAGAAAAGGTAAAAAAACAGCGGAAACAGCGGAATTGTAACTGTTGTAGAACAGTCCCGCTGTTTTCACTTTATTGTGGGGTTTTATTTGAATAGCATATCAATGGTTTTACTGGTCAACCTGCATCTGAGATTATCGGGTTGAATGAAATTTATGAACTCCTCAAACTCATTGCAGTTGTCAAACGTGAGACTTCCTGTAAAATATCGGCTATCCTTACTTCGGTCTTTACCTCTCAGTTCAATCCGAAGTATCGGTTCCTTCCCTATTGTTGTCGGAACGAGAAAGGCAAATTTCTTCTTCTCCAATGAAATATTGTATTCGTTGGTTATCTTACCTCTACTTGTCTCATAGAGATGAACATACAGGTCGTCTATGCTGATGTCAACATCCTTTTCCATATGGCCGACATTATTTTCTTTAGCAACCTTAGACCATTCATTGTACTTATCAGAAATCTCTTTCAGTTTCCTCCAGTTCTCGTTAGTATAGGGGAATACAATATCTTTATTGTGGAAATCATAATACTTGCTGAAGTGAGATGTGGGGTTAAGGATAACTGCCTTTATCTGTGTGGTATCAGAACTTGTTAACACATAGACATTTCTCGTCTTGCCGCTAATGGTGACCCCACCGACCATTATCATTGTTTCGTCATCACTTTCATCAGCGACACCGTTAGAACCGAAAAGACAATCAACTTTGGCCACCATCATAAACATGACAGCCAACAAAAAGAATATAGTTCTTTTCATAATTATCAGTCTAATCTGGAATTGCGATAATAACAGTTATTTGGGTAGAATAATCAGAAGTAACAAGTATGCCAACATACTTGCCATTTATGGTGGCATTACCTAAATATTGAGTATAGGTCTTACCTTCGACTTTCTCCTGCTGCTTAGTAAGAGTTGTTTTGTAGCGTTTCTCGGTCTCGGATACAATGTCGCTGAGTTTGCTTTCTGAATAGCCGACATATTGAACCATGTCGTAATAAAGACCCGGTGTTGAACCACGGAACATATAGGATATGCTACAAGTTCCCTTAGCATTCGTGTACATGAGCATATTCTGGTCGAATGTCAACTGCCAGGAACTTCCTGCCATGTAGTTCTTCACTTGCTCCAATGTGGCTCCCCATTCAAAGCAGGGTTCCACATAGTCAACATAGCCCTTACTGGTTTCCTCGTTGGTGGAAGTGTCATCATCGTTACCTCCACAACTGGTAAGCAACGGGACGCTTGTAATGGCAAACAAAGCCATTGACAATAATGCAATTTTCTTTTTCATTTTGGCGATTCTTTACGAGTTAATTATGCAAAAAAGTGGACTGCTCTATCTGCCACACCTCGTAGAGCATCGCCAAACACTCGTCTATATGCACAGATAGGCAGCCCACGTAAATGAACTGCCGCCTGTGCCTCCATATAGACCCTATGTTTCAATTGGCGATTTTAACGAGGGTGAGACACATTCGTCGGTGCAAAGGTACGAATTTTATTTGATTTGCATCCGAATTTGCATCCGAATTTGCATTTTGACTTTCATTTTGACTTATTTCCATGATTATTTTAGTTAAAATGCTGTGAAGAATTGCATAGTCACTAATAAGTATGTATCTTTGCATACGAATACGGAAGTATTCAGTCAAGGCCAGATGGCGATGACGTAAAAGCGTTTCGAGTTGTCTTGGAAACGACAGCCACGAGTAGTAAGGAGCGACGTTTCTCCAGTTTCCAAATTAATTAGGGAGTGCCTTAATGGGTGGCGGCTCACTCTCTAACGGAAACAGGTTCCTACTGGCCGTCCAGGGACAAAACTCGAAATCAAATGAAGAAGAAAATCTTTAGTTTTATGATGCTGGCTCTGATGGGCTGCATGTGTACCACCTTCACTGCTTGCGGCGGTGACGATGATGATGATATCCCCGGACAGGATGTGCCTGGCACAGTGACGTACTATGAACCATGCTTCGATTGGGGTTCTAACACCGACCATGTAAAGGCTTACATGTCCGGCTGGGAGTTGGTCGAGGGCAGCAATGACTATGCACTGCTATACTCCAACCACAAGAACACCATGACAGTGACCTACACCTTCCTTGGCCGTAACCAAGGGCTGAGTATGGTTTCTGTGACCTACATCACTGGCAATGCGACTTACATCATCTCAGAAATCGAGAAGCGATATAATATGAACTTGACAAAGGATGATGAGAGCAGCAAGAAGGGTGATACCGTATATTCCGGTGCCGGCACGATTGGCAGGCGCACCATCGCCCTACTACTGCACAGTACTGGTGCCACCGTCACTGTAATCTATGGAATCCCAGATTGATACTGCTATGAGTAAGGACTTATCTTACTATCGGTTGTACCTGAAGAAGTATCTGGTTGACACGGATGATCCTCGGAAGGATGTCGATGACTTCATCAAGGCCCGTACAGAACTGGCCGAGGAGGAGTTTGAGGAACGTCGGCGTGATGGTCTGACTGTAGACCAGGCCCAGGAACGGGCCATAGCCGTACTGATGGAGGGCGTAGAGTAAACGACACATGATATGAGCTGCTGCCATATAACAATGGTGGCGGCTCTTTCTAATGACAATATATTATGGATATAGTTCAAGAGGCGCTGAATTACGATGTGGCAATAGAGATAATAGCAAAGCTACGCTCTGACGCTATCAGACGCAAACATGCTGCTACCACGGAAGAGGAACGGCAGGCGGCTGACGCTGAAATAAAGGCGTATAACGCCGACGAAAGTGTGCTGAACGGATATGGCTCCGATGATGCCAGGACATCTGTTTACAACAAGGTGTTCATATTCTACGGGCCACTGCTTCGGAAAATGCAATAATTCCTGCAACTGTTCATAGCGGACTGCGCCCAGAAATATAGATAAACGTCTATAATTATAGGCATTCATCTATATTTTTAAGTGTCAGGAATTTATATTTTGCCCGAAAAACGGGGGTGTTACTATATCGGCAGGGTCGTGAAATGCTACTTACAGGTTTCCTGTGAGGTCATTTTCTCTTCCGACATCGGATAAGTACCCGTTTAGGCAGCTTTCTTGACAAAAAGTATCACTCTCACCGATGCAGATATTGTTGAGCCACGGGCGTCCGTCACGGGGGTCAATAATGCCTGTCCTTACCGATGCCCGAACGAAGGAATAATATAAGGGTCCCACATTATTCAGACACCTCACTACGAACGTTTCATTTGATATTTCCTTCCGGCTGGTTTCATCATCATGCGTCCCATGATGCAGCAGCGACGGCGGTATGCTTCATCATCCTCATCCTTATTCCTACCCCATCCACTGGTGTCGCCACCGCCACCACCACCGGCTTGGGCAATATTCGTAGCAGCATCAACATAGCCCAGGAAGAGTGCGGCTGCACATGCTGCCATCTGTTCCCCTCGCTGTGCCAGATCTTCAAAAAAAGATGCCCCAATTATTTCACGTAATTCGCCTTGCTGCTTTGGATCCAAGTTCTTTGAAATGTATTCGTTGATAGCGGAATAGTCTTTCTTCATTTCCTCTGCTGCCATCTCCCAGAATGTATCGTTAACCTCACCTTGTGTTTTATCGAGAAGGTCAGGTAGTTCTTTGTTCATTTTACGCTTCATGTTGTCATACTCCTTCTGTAGATCATGCTTTCTGATGGCGAGGTCGTGCAGCTGCTGTTGGACGTTAGTAAGTTGCTCCTCTCTATTGGAAATTTTACCATTAATTTCATCAAGTTGTTGTTTCTTCTCTCTTAACTCCTGCTCTACCTCTTCGTTACCATTGTCACGCATCTCTTCGAGTGCCGTAATGTCTATCTCTAATCGCTCCTTCTGCTCCTTCAGGTTATCAAGCATCGTATTAAAAGACTTCAGTTTTTTCTCGGCAGTCTTTATCTCTGCGTTGATGGCAAATAACTGCTGCTTTTGCTCAGAGATTTCGGTGGACTGTCGGGTGATGGTCTCATCCTGTTCCTCTATAGTTTTCTTGTTTCCTAATATCTGTTCTTTGAGCCACTGAAGATAGGTCTTGTGTTGTGCTCCAGTGAGGGCAATACTATCACCTCTTTCGAGTCCCCATTTCTTATTTATCTTGGCTAATTCGTCATGCAGTTGTTTCTTACGCTGAGAGTATTCATATTTGTCTTTTCCAACAAATATTTTTTTGTAGGAAAGTTGGCCGGATTCGGTTATAGGAACCAATGTGCAATGAATATGTGGGTTTGTCTCATCGAGGTGTGCTACGAATGCCGCAATGTTTTCCTCACCATAATTCCGCGCCATAAAGTTATACATATCAATGGCCCATTTTTCAAATTCCGGAGAGCGTGTCACATGGGAGTTGTCGGCTCCGTGTTCATAGTCAACCTGCTGGTCGCCGAAAGCCAGTTGTCGCATGGTCTCGCGTGATCCTTGCAGGATGATGTTCTCATGTGTTCTAATGCCCACTCCTTTCTTTTTCAAGTCCTCATCTTCGATGCCGATATTTGGGTCTTTGATGCCGTGGCTTTCTAAGATTGCTTTGATGCGTTTCGCTATCGAAGTTTTCTGATCAACCTCTTTTACGACACCACCTTTTCCGATCTCAAAATTCAGTCGTGTTCGTGTGAGGTCGAGATTCCCCGCTCTGTTGGCATTGAAAGCGGAGATGTCACCAACACGCAGATGCTCATTGCTCTGTGCAATTGTCATTCTTTTGCCTGCCTTAGTGTCGCAGACTTGTTTTTGTTTTTTTCCCATGTTCTTTTTGTTTTTGAGGTTCAAAAATCTGACGGTGGGGTTCTTAGGGTGAAACCCTGAGCCTAATACAGCCACTGAGCTTGCTCAACCTTGGTGTGTGGCCCTTACCCTCTGCGGCATTTGCGCATGAGGGGGGTATTAGGCTACCCCTATTGCGGAACGTTGCAATACGCGCAAGCGCCTTTGGGCTCATTTCGAGGCTCTGCGAGACTCGTTTCAATGTTGGCATTCTGCCACTGTTGCCGTAGGCCATTTTTCTCTGTTCGAAGTTATGTCGTTTACGTGGCGTATAAGACCACAAAAAAAGATTCATGTTCCGTTGGTCGCAGACGAGAGTATTTTTACGTCTGAAGACTTCTCCGAGGTCCCAGAAATGTTTTTCATTCGACAGTATGATTTAGCCTGATGATTGTTCGGTTTCCATCCTTCTCACAGGTCACCACGTTGAGCTGTTGAAGATGACTTATGAAGGCACTGGTCGTGTCGCGATTCCAGTGCCAGGCCTTGGTCAGTTCGATAACACTCGCGCCGATACCGTCAGTACCAGACAGCAGTGATGCGTGCTGTCGTTCTATGATGTCCCGGAATGCTTCCACGCGAGAGAGTTTCTTGGATGAATTTCTTTGGCCGTGCAGAAGATAGTTCCAGAGCGGCCGACTGGTCGGAATAGTCATTGAATATTCCGCGTTGTTGATTTGCAGATTTTTCTGTGCCATTTCTTTATTAATTATGTTCCTGTACTATATAATATATTCCGCATACGTTTCCGCATTGTTTTCCACAAAGTATAGTGTGGAATAAAGTGCGGGATTACACTGCGGATTTCAATGTCCAAAAGTACGCGGTATTTTTTAATTAGGCCGTCTTGAAAAAAATTATCTCGTATATTAACGTTTTCACGACCCACAATACTTCCACGATACAGAAATGAGATGGTATCAATGATGCTTCACGTATTAGTATTGGGCAATACATTTCTCCCGAGACTACATATCAAATCGGTACCTGCAGGCACAAGTTTGTCGGATGACCAGCAAAGGGCATAGGGGACGGCATTTTGAGTCCCCATACCGTTTAGGACCTTGAAGCCCATCAGGGCGGTAAGTGGGCTACTCGATAGAGCCGTTAATCGGAGCCAATTTTACCGATTCGTTTCTTGGTTCATTTACGTTTTATTTTGATGGTCCATTATAGATTTTTACTTCCGGTATAAGCGCATTGCCATTTTTCTTATTAATCTTCCGGATATTATGAAATTGGAAGCCGTTAATGTTATAGCATTTACGACATTCTCCCCTTGTTACTACAACCCGATACGGATTATCCTCATCATTTACGTAGTAGAATAGCGTATCCACCAAGTATAAATCGGTTGTATAGTCAAGAGCCATATCTGGACTTGAGTAGTCAAGAAGAAATAATCGCTGTACTGTCATCGTTGTACTGTCTGCCACTGGAATTAAGAATAAGGACGGATCACTGAACTCTGAAAGAGGGAGAACCAAAGGAATGCCTCCCGTAGACTTTTTGAGCATGATCTCCGTGTTCCTGATTGACAGAGCCAGTGCTTCATCTGATATTGCCTTTTCTTCTTCGGGAAACGGCTCATAATTGATTTCCTCAATTAACGTTTCATCTGCTATCGCAGTACATGCGCAAATAAGCAACATATATACAAATGCAAATAATAGATATTTAATTGTCTTTACTTTCATAACATTATGTTTTAATCCACAGGAATAATCAAGCCCTCATACGCCTTAGCATCGAGTTCTCGCTCAAAGTCACTCCTGCGATAATGATGCTTATGCCATGGTTCTTTACACCTCTCACAAATATCATGCCTATTAGGAACTTCTAAAGAGTCATTTTTAATAACTGTATATACGTCCCTTTCGTTCGAGCAATATTTTTGGGAATTTTTAAATTCATATATTATACCCTGTACTGTTTTGATACTGTGACATCTATCATATTGGGGGTCTTCGAGCGTACCTCTAAACCAAAGGATACCGGCAAGAAAGATCAGACAGCCAACATAGAAAATCAATACATAATGATTCCCATCACGCATCATAAAATAGAATAATACCCCAATAACTAATATCCATATAATTACCATAACTATTTTGTTTTAAAGTAATTGTTACGTTGTTCATTTAGAAAATCGTATAAGTCATCAAGCATTTGCTTGTTTTCCGCACTACCACCTACAAACTTTTCTGCCTGTTTCAGTGTCTTTCGAGCATCCGCCCATTCACCAAGGCCAGTCTCACAATGGGCCTTATTACAGTATAAAGGAAATATTTCGAAAGTATGTTGATCAATCCATAATGCCATACTTCTCTTTATAGCCTGTAGTCCTGCCTCATATTCACCGAATCTGGTCTGGACTGAGCAATAATAACAATAGGCAGAGCTTAATAACTCATCAAATTGTTCTGTTTGTTTATATATGGCAAAGAACTCGAGTAAAAACAAACGACAAGTCTCCCATTGCTCGTGATCGAATTCGATTAATGCGCGATTATAATATAGCCAAGGTAGTTCCTCATCGTTTGCCATCGCCATCTCCTCAAGTTGATTCCAAAATACTTGTGCATCGCTTCTAAAACCACATTGTTCAACAAGAGAAACATACTCGAGCAAACAGTCGAATTTGAAGGATGGGGACAACTCCTCAAAAGTTTCAGAATCAATAGCAAACTTATACATGTCAACGGCATCATAGATTCCTCCATAGTAAGCGCACCATTTTGCCGACTCACGTGCTATCCAGAAAAGCTCTCCATCATCTGCAATATCAATGGCTTTTTTCCATGTTTCAATCGCTTTCCTGATATCTTTACGCGTATCAAGTCGGCCTTCTGCAATCATCAAATAAGAATTCAGTTCGGGATACTGGAGTCTCAATTCATCAATTCTCTTTCTTATGTCATCAACAGTCTTACCGTCGGACTGACGTTGTTCTGACATGGAGATTTCGATATGTAGTTGTTCAAATGCAGTTTCCCAGGCTGTGTCCAGTGTTATGGATGTAGGAATATCCCCTGCAAATAGAGGTGCAATATATTGCAATACTTTTTGTGAAGGCTTATACAATTTTCTCAGGTCTTCGTATATTTGATTGTACGTCAGTGCGAGTGGGAACAGTTTATCTTTATACAGTTGGACATATGCATGGCATATCTCAGACCTGACAGAAAAAGCCAGAGTTGAGGAATATATATCAATGATTGAGTCCAACTCTCTAATACTCAGTTTTTTGGCGGTAGTAAGCGACCCTCTATCCAAATACGACCTGATTCTTCCACTGAAAAGAATGGCCCATCCCCCTTCTCCTCCATCAGCGGGTTTAAAGTCTGAAATACTGCTCACTACATATTTTCTGTATTCGCCTAAACTTTTTAAAGGAAAGCCATATACAGACCATACCTGAGAGCGGATATAGTGCAACATACACCCTGTTGGTGTCTCACAATGGTTGAGTCTGCTAAGTATAAGCTCAGCTTGATCAAGGTACTTTAATGCTTCATCGCAGGTATCTGCAAGTAAGGACTGAATCATACAATATATGACATAAATCTCATGCATATGGGGAATATAACTGAAGTACTGGCAATTTTCCCCCAACCATTTTTGACATGAAACGCCATCACCCAGAAGAGCCAGTATCAAACCTATCTTTGCAGAACAATATACTCTAATATATTCATCGTTGGCCTCGGTCATCTCGACTGCCATACGATAATACTTGAGCGATACAGCCAACAACCCATAGGTGTAATAATATTCTGCATAAGCGAGACACGTTGAATCTTTTATGGCACCAAAAAAGCTAATATCATTCTCCTCGGCTATCTTCAAGTGTTTTAGGGCGATATCATAACGCCAGGCATTTGTAAAAAATAGTGATATATACGAATGTAGCCTTGATACTAAAGGACTTTCAGAGGGAATCTTATTAAGTGCAAAAGTCAAAATCCTAACTATAGGTATGTCTCCTGTTCGGACGGCATGAAAATTCTGGGGGTACCAAAAATCAATGAACTGCACCACGTTACATGCCAATTCAGCAAAGATTGTGTAATCTATGTTATATGAAGTTTTTTCAATGTGTTTCGCGAAACTATAAGCCATCAGAAAGAAATCTCGTACATGAAGCCTGTCCTGATAGATAGAAATTGTTGTCTTCTCAACTAATCTTTCTAACATCCCTTGTATAAGGTCATGATTTGATTGCATAGTCCTCCACATATTACCTTTTGTTCCATATATCACGCCGTCATAGAATATAAGATTTCCTTGGAGTGCCAACGATTCTAATGAACCGATAATCTCATGAGTTTTTTCTGGAAAGAAGATTTCTGTAAAGTTAAGGGCCGATACAGTTCCTTCGTCACATAAGCAGCCGACCGCGTACATAAGGTCTGTTTCGAAAGGAGTCAGAGTTTTTTTCCTCAATAATTGTTTCCTTTTCATTTTTATTCCATTTTAGTTACAAATTAGGATCTACTGGCGTAACATCACTGATATAGGGGTGCCAACTCTCGTTGATTATTTGGCCGTTTAGATCGTAATAATCATCACGTATCTTAAGAACATCTATTGGAATTCCACGCCAGACTCGCTGACTTATGGATAATTCTTTCGAATCTGCTACCATTACTTCTTTCATTCTGTTGAAAACGTGAACAGAACCGTCATCTTTGTAGACAAGATAGAACTCCGTTTGATTTGGTGAAAGTTGATCATACCATCTTTCAAGAGATGAATTCAAGACAAGTGTATCTGTAGCCGTTGCCTCAGTTATTAGTGTCCGAGTGCAAAGTGGAGAATATACTTCTATTTTACCCTCATCTGTTTGACATATGTGGACATTTCCAAGGCTTATGTAAAAAATAAACAACAAAAATCCTCCCAAGCACGACCACAATAGTGGTTTAATCAGCTTCCATTCTTTGTCAATGATTACATCTGCAAAGAACAAAACAAACATTGCGCATAAAGTGACATAGAAACAAATAATTGTCGAGTAGTCTAACAATATCAGGAAGATAGCTGTTGCTATCGAATAGACTGAAAATAATAGCCCTTTTTTCATAATCGTTTTTTTTAAGAGTTAAACTTATTATTTTTTGTGGAATGTATTTACCGCCCCTTCTCTGCAGCATGGTATTTCGGTCTCATGCTATCGCAGTTAGCTGTAACATGGTCGTTGTTCATATAGTCGTGGGTAGCCATATAATCGATAACCTGTCTGAGTATGGTCGCGACCAATTCACGACCAGCTGAGCCATGCTTTCGGAAATAAAGGCCGATTGTAAACCCGGAAGTACCATCCATACCCTGAAGGCAAATAAACCCTGTCACGGTATGACATTGAATATAGTCCGGCTCTGAAACGTTTAACATTGCTCCGACTGAAAGCCCTGGTGTTCTCAATAAGCGTGCAGATCCAGAATCTACTGCCAATACTATCGCTTTGCGCAGTTCTTCAATAGCACTCTTACTGCTTTTCACCGTGCAAACGGGTTCTGGTGAATCTAAGTCGCTGAACCGTAGCACGATTTTTCCTTGATTGAGTAAAACCCCTGAACACCACGCTACCTGTTGGAACATACTAATAGGAGATCTCCTGCCCATAATCTCGCATGGCCTCCATATTTCGTTTGCATGGAGTCCGTCGTCAGTTGTGTTGAAGAATATGCCTGTCTTATAGAGGGCGTCAGCATAGCTACTTATGTCCCTTTTGAAGGCATACTCAACCGCTTTATAAATACCGCAATAAATACCCTCGCTATTTAACGTGGCTATCGTTTCATATTTTCCTTTGTGATATCCGAGACCAACATCGACAACCACTTCGCCTGTAGATTTCATTACAATGGCCGATGTCTCACTGATATCGTCACCGTATGGTCTGATACTCTCTATAATTACACGCTTGATATAACTTTGGAGATCCTTATCAATGTAACTTTTCTGCGCGGAACCCTCCATGCTAAAAAACATTAGCCAACCTATTATTAAAAATGTTCTCATCTCCGATTTGATAAAAATGTTATAAATGTTTATAAATGATTGATTCCTCTGGCACCTGAATGCCAGAGGAGAATCGAGGTCAACAGCTCGGTGTTGGCCAGGACGGCCAGTTCGCCAATTGTGCAACCCCAGAAGAGACTGGAAATTTTCCAAAACTCACATCATTCGCAGGCTGTGAGGGCCAGGAAGGAGCGGACTGATTGCTCGTCGGGTATTTCCCTTCGAGCGGCGAGGAAGCTGTCAAGGACAGCATCATGAAGGCTAAAAACGTTTTTACCATATCTTTGTTTTTTTATACCGTACAACACCACGATGGCGTTGCTTAGGTGTTGCAAAGATAGTGCTTTATTTCCAGCCCAGGTTATTCTTAAATTGGGTATATTTAAAGTTATATTGAAGATACGCAAGATACGCAAAATACGCAACGAAAAAACACCTACAAATTAATGTAGATGTAGTCACAGGGTAATATTTTAATTGGTATTCCCTTAGTTGGTTGCCCCATGAGTTAAGAGCCAGTCATTAATTTTTTTCTCCTCGACAGTCTCTACGTCTTCTCCGTTTTTCTCAGTAACTGCTTCTAATGTGCGATGAATAAATTTACCAAACGCCTTTTCGTCAGTAGAACTATTCAGTCCACAGTCTATTGTGAGAAATCTATAACAGGCAGCACCATTCACTCCGCTTTCTTTAGGAACATAGCCTTCTTTTCGCCATCGCCGATAGAATGATACGAAAGACATAGCTATATTGGAATATCTGTTCGGTTCAATATGCTCGTTAATAAAACCTTCGTGTTTCAGAAACCCTAAGAACTCGTCACGACACTTTGTTCTTACTGTGTCGAAATCCTCTTTACGCGAGAAAAAAAGGTGCTTTTTTGTATTCTTCGCCCTCTTTTCTTTTGTTTCTTTTGCTTTTCCTTTTGCTTTTCCGGCTTTGTATTCTACCTCAATATCTATAGAATTCTTTGTAATTGGGGTGGAATCGCCCTCTTTTCTTAGTATTTGTTCAATTTGGAAACCAGTTATGCCTGATGGCAGAGGGTCGAGCAGCCTACAATCGGAAAAAAGCTCTGTTTCATCACCTGACCATACGAAGTTCTGGACGGGATTGGCCATAAGCAAGTTTACTGTGTCTTTCGAAAAACCGGTCGTTGCCTTCTGCTCCAAAATCAATCTTGTTCCAATTGGCAGATGTCTATTAATGTCTATTATATTTGGGATATAATTATATTTGTCCTTGGTGATTATCCAGTCTGAGGAACTCTCTTTGAAGGCTGTTTCAAGAGTCCATGGTTTCCCAACCTTTATTTTGAGTGGGGCATAAGATCTAAAGGTCATTCCTTTTATAACACCCTTTACAATATTACGCCCTTGCCCTTGCATTTCAAAAGGAACACACAAGAGTAAAAATAACGTCAATGTAATTATACGCTCCCTCATAATCCTTAACTTTATTACTTTCGATTTTCATGTGCAAAGATACGAAAAACTTTCGAAATTAACGATTAGAAAACAAAAAAATCACATATTTGAAGTTCTCAACCACCGGCTCAACCACCGGACAGGACAGACAGCGTGCGCTATGTATAGGAAAACCATCTGTAAGATTCTGCAAGTAATCTGTAAGGATTAGCAAATGGCTGATCATCTTTTGTTACTATATCACTGACCTCACTGACTGAGCAGGTAATCAAGTTAAATGGTAAGGTGGAGTAGTACGTGTTCCGCCCTATTATAAAGAAAATTTACTTGTAAGAAGGGAGATGCTCATAGGCTCTCTCCGACATGCTATTGTTTTTTCTGGGGAAAAAGTGGACTTTTGGACTGAAATGTATCTTTCTAAGAATCAATATGATACGCAGTCCACTTTTCAGTCCACTTTTTCGTGATCTAAGGATTTTTGTCAAATCCACCAATGGCTATCTTCTTACCAGTCCACTTTTTCAGTCCACTTTCTAAAAAGTGGACTGAAAGTGGACTAAAAGTGGACTGACTCCAAGCCCTTATAAACAAAGGCATTCTCACTGATTCAGTCCAAAAGTCCACTTTTTTTTGGAAATTTTCATATAGCATGTTTCGGGAACAAATTCTAATCCTCAAATAACAGACTTGTAAAAAATATTCCTTTTTACGCAAAAAGCAAGGTGCTAGTCTTCACGGACAAGCACCTCAATAAACACTGCAGAGAAAAATAGTATGTAAAAACAGATCTTTACAAGTTGACATTTTCAGAATGGTGGAACCTTTGAGCGAAGATAAATATACTGCTTACCGTCCCTCTTGATACGTCCATCTTTTCCGCACATTTCTTTTGGGTCGAGTTCGTCGATCCAGTCGGCAACGGCCACAAACGCCTTAAGTTTCTTTGTGAAGGTATGTGGTGTGAGCTTTGGAATATTAGCCTGAAAGGTGCAGTCACTATATACCTTCTCTTTTTCTATCTCATGATCAAGCCGCCCACTATCTTCTGCAAAATACTGAAATGCCCATTCCTGGAAATTGTCACCCATGACAGTCATGTTCTTACGAATAAGGATATTCTGCATAGGTGGAACTATCATCGCATTCTGCTGAATTAGCTTCAGATAGGCCCGCTCACATTGCAATAGAAAATTGATGTCGGCATTCCACTGCTCTTCCGAGGAATACGGAGGAAGGATGTTTTGGCCAAAGTCATCACTTAACTTACGGGTTTCAAGGTAGTCGTTCTCATCGGTCTGCTGGTGGTAGTAGTCGCCAAACACCATGTAGAGCATGCGCCGGACGCTACTTCCATCGAACGCCAAAGGAACATAGTTCGTGCTGAATGCCATTTTAGGAGACTCGGTAAATGGTATGGAAAATATGGGCTTATTCTTGGGATTCACATGGAATTCACCATTAATTAACACATAGAAATTCTCAATGTCAAGGCTCTTTGCACAATCCTCTACTACCACCATTCGCGTCTTTCTATTTACCCTTTCAAAGGTGTGACTGTTCTCGAAAATTTTCGGGTCTTTACCGCTGATTGTAACTGTCGGCATCAGATGGCTAAGAGCTCCAAAGAAAATGCTCTTACCGCTTCCGCCGTTACGCTGTCCCTCTTCGCCAATCTTGTTATCCATGGCATACGCAGCCCATGCCCTCGAAGGGTCCTTGTAACCATGCAACATATAGCCGGCCACAAACACCTTATTCAAGAAGTTCTGTAGATGATCCGTCTTCTCTTCCTCAGTAAGTCCTTCACCCTCAAGGTCGAATTTATGTGCTGCAGCATAGGTTTCACGCTCTGTCGGATTATCAAAACGAGTTTCCATTTCCTTCCTCCAGTGAATACGGCTACTGTTTATAAAGTACCCCATCAACTGGCTATTTACCTTGTTGATGCGCACCTTGAATGTCGTTCGTCCTGTATCATCTATTTCCTTGGTTACAGAGAAAAAATCCTCATCGACTTTCCTGAAGTTATGTTTGATGACGGAATCCGACCAGACGAAAGAAGTTGTATTATAGTCCTCTCTCTTTATAGGTTTTATCTCATCTCCTGTCACCACAACAGCGACATTGCTAAAGAAGAATGTCTGGCTGGTAGAAGTGTGATTCGTGAAATCCAGCTTCTTGTCATCCATGCCTTCAAAACCATTGATTGATATCTTGGTACTGTTAAGTACAAGGTTCATGACCTCATGGTCATTGAGATTCTGTGACACCCAACGACGCAGGAACTTGCGTATCGTTTTGGGGTATACCTTGGTGACCTCATAACCATCAACCTTTATAAGTTCCGTGTCCTCCTGGCTCTCGTCATACTCGTAGGTAGAGAACCCATTGAGATGAAGAAAGTAGTGTAGATTGGCTGTGTCAAGGGTGAGCCCTTTGTCATTCTTTACCCAAAACTTTGCAGACCTGGCACTCCTCAATAGGGTAAAGAAGTCTTCCTGTTTTGGGTGCAGGTCTACCCAGTCAGTCAGATCCTTACGAGGTTTGCCACGATGATCGCGAAACCTTCTAAGTCCTTGTGGTAGCCACACGGTCTTGATGTCGAGGAAGTTCAAGGCGAGATTCTTTCCTTCTCTTATACCAGTTTCATCTATGTCCGGTATGTTGTAAATTGCATTGACATACTCGAAAATTTGCTTGACTGTGGATATCTCCAACTTGGCGGTCTCGCTGTTAAGCCAGATGGGAGGAACGCCCATGGAACGGCAAGCGAGTGCGTCGCGGTCACCAGAACAGATTACAGCACAAGGAAGCTTCACCTCCTGGTACTTCTTGTCCTTGTTCTTCTCGTTTGCCTCAAACTCCTTACGTCTCTTGGCGTTATACTGTTGATATTCCTTCTTCAATTCATACAAACCATGAACGTAGTTCTCGGGTTTACCACCTTTGGGATATGACTGAAAACGGTATTCCTTTGCAGCATTCAATGGTTCGTAGATCTTATAGAACATCTGAGCCAGTCCTTTATCATCAGCATCTTTGACAGTACACTCGCGAATGAAAATGGGATAGTTCTCTGTACTATGCTTGATGGTAGTCTGTCCATCTTTGGTATAAGAAATCCAATTAAGGGCCTTCCATCCCAGTGCATCCAGTGTCTCCTGCACGACAGTTCGTCCCATTGCCTGCAAATCCGTATCAGAAGCCCGCTCCTTTTCATTCCATTTACGAGTACCGTTTTTCTCATCAGGTAGAGCAGCTCGCTTCTCTATATCGGGATGGTTTCGATTAGCATCTACTGTCACGCATACATTGTACTTTTGAGCGAGTTCCTGTAGAACTTCATAGAAATGATCCTGCCCATAACCTCGGTCATGCATATATAGATCGATGGGGTTTCGCCACCCGTCATCACCGAAATCGGTAACGCCCCACACTTCAACTTGTCCTCCTTTTACCGTTATCTTGCGCTTGTGCAACATGCTTGAAGGAGTACTGTCCCCGCTGGCACGAATACGGAATTTCTTACCTTCTTCTGCCTGAGGATATATATCTTTCACAATCCTGAGTCCCATATCGGTACTCTCGTAGAGTTTCTTAATGTCTACCATACGAATTTTCTCTTTAAAAGTTAAATATTCAATGAAAATTTGTTTATTTAAGAGAAAATGCGTAACTTTGCCCCGACCAAGGAAAGTTAACGCAGTTCTCACAGAACCAGCTTACCCCCGGACAGTAATGTTCGGGGAACTTTTTTGTAGGTGGTGGTCTCTCTTCTTTTTTCACAGTCAATCCTCCTATAGTTTGAGTTGTTCGTTCTTGGGGTGTTCCTTGATCCACTGTAGCGTGTCCGTCAGTTTCTCAAACTGCTCATTGTTGAGCCGTGGCCCCTCATAACCATTCTCGTTATACCTGAGAGATCTGGCTATCTGGACAGCAAACACCGTGCGGTTATGATCGCTGAAGGAAGCTCCACCGAAAGATGGCATGGTTCCTTTCTCAACACGCTCTTCATGATCGTTGAAATACTCTTCGTAGGCATCCTGAAGCCAACGGAAGCCTTTATGAGAGCCTTTTCCTGTTGCGTGTTGCTTGGCGTAGTCCAAGATCTCATCCCATTTCTTATCCATATTAATCTTTTCCATAATTCATAATTTATGGGTTACTATATCATTCAAAATCTCTTTAACTCTGCCAAGTTGCTGCTCTTCAACGCCATAGTCACCGAATCGCACGGCACGAGCTATCTGCCCTGCGAGAACATTGCGGTTCTGCTGAGATCCTGGTGCGCCACCAAAGGTAGTCAGATTCTCACGCTGCACCTGTTCTTCATACCACTCGTAGTAATCATTGAAAGCCTCTTCGAGGGGTGTATAATTACCATTGTCCGTCTTAACAGTATCCACGGCACGGCCAACAAGTTTTTCAAACATGTCTTTGGCTTCTGTCTTGATGGCAACCTTGTTGACCTCATTGACTATCGTCTTCGGCATCCATTTGGCATAGATACGCTCTGTCATCTTGATACTGCGATGTCCGAGCACCTTGCTGACGATTCCCATCGGGACACCTGCATTGAGTAACAGGGTACCACCTGTGTGGCGTGCCCAATGTGTAGTCAGTGAGTATGACAGTCCTGCCGCTTCAGCGACCTCCTTCACATAGTCGTTATACTTGACGTTGGAGAGTATCGGCAACTTACCATGATACTTATTGAGAATTTCCAAAGCCGGAGCCAGAAGGGGAACAGTGAACTCGACACCCGTCTTTCCTCTTTTACCAATATATACTTTCTTACCGTCTATCTCCTTTATCTTTTGCGGATTGAAGGCGCGAAGGTCTTTGTAACCTTGGCAGAGGTAACAATGGAAGACAAAGAGGTCACGGACACGTTCCAGTCTGGCATCTGGCATTTTAGCCGTACGCAGTTGCTCAAATTCTTCTGGCTCCAAGCATTTGTCTATGCCGTCGTAGTCGTTGCCCTTATCTATCATCACCCTATCGTAGGGGTTCAACTGAAGAAGGCCCTCTTTCTGAGCATCCATGATGAAAGAGTTGAGAAAGCGATGATAGTTATTCCAACGGCTCTTGGCCTTCATGTCGTTCTTTTTCTGGAGATATCGATCCAGTTCCATCACCTTTTGCTCCGTAAGATCGTAGAAAGTCTTAAACTTACCATATTCCTTTAGGAAACGCATAAAACGCTCATAGCGTTCCTGGCTATCAGCGGTTTTTCCGTACTTGCGAATCTTGGATCGCTGTTCACAGAACTCAATGAATGCCACACTGGGCTTCCGTTTAGCCATAAGACGTGCTGGGATTGCATCAATGTCGATATTACCTTCCTCGTACATATCGTAGATTACCTTCCGTATGTCAACAAGAAGCTTGTCGAGTTGTTTGTTGAGGATCATTGCGTCCACGCGGTTCACTACCAGGCCGTTCTTCCATTCTTTAGGGAGCAGTCTTACTCGGGTCGACATGTATTTTGTCTTCCGCTGATAATAGACACGTATCTCTACCACGGCATCCTCTGTTGCCGAGGCTTTCTTATACCTATTATATATAAGACCTACTACTGGTAGCTCTACTGCAGTTCGCATATCTATTTATTTTTGTAGCTGTTGAGAAGTGCTGACTTCTTGAAGAGCACTCTTCCTTGATTGTTATCACCGACCTTAATGTGAGGGAATTTTTCCTTCATCGTACGAAGATAGTTCGGTGTGAGCCCTAACATACGAGCAGCTTCCTTACTATCCACATATTCATCTGGATCAATACCGGGAATTTGCATCTGACAGTTTCCCTTCAGCTGCTCCATAACGATGTTTGCAGTTCGCTGTGCTATTTTCTCTACCAACTTTTCCAATTCTTCCTTCTTCATAGCTGTACGTTTTGTTTGTTGCTGCAAAGGAACATTTTTTTGATGAAATAGGGGGGCTTGCAAAAAAAAAAAGTCGTATATTAACATTTTCACGACTTACCAAATCTGAAAATGCGTGTTCAAGCGTGATTAATCGTCTTTCGATTGCTTTTTTTACTCTAACAAAAATATAATACGAATTCATATACGTTATATTGCATTATCATAATTAAAAATGCACTATGTTTCACAAGGCGCAAATTATATAAGACTCTAATTTTTAGAGTGTTGCAAACATAACGTATTAACAATCAGGCACAAAAAAAGGGAACCTGATTGATTCCCTTTAAGTAATTCCAGCGGAGAGAACAGGATTCGAACCTGCGAGCCAGTTTTGCCGGCTACACGCTTTCCAGGCGTGCCTCTTCAACCACTCGAGCACCTCTCCCTGCGTTAAGCGGTGCAAAGGTAGTTATTTTCTTTGAAATTTGAAGTTTGAACTTTGAAGTTTATGATTTGTTTACGGATATTTAACAAAAGAAAACCCTCTTAGCCGTCTCTGTCGTGGTGCGGGCCACTTCCTCCTCGCTGACACCGTAGGCCTCGGCGAGTTTACGGAGCACTTCGCGTACGAAGGCGGGTTCGTTACGCTGTCCGCGATGGGGCACGGGAGCCATATAGGGGGCATCGGTCTCCAGTACGATACGCTCCAACGGCACCGTCGCTGGCAGCACTTCCGGCAGATGCGACTTCTTAAAGGTAGATACACCGCCGATGCCTAAGACGAAACCCTCAAACTGCAGCAGTTCACGGGCCTCCTGCTCATTGCCGGTAAAGCAATGGAACACCCCTCCTGGAAGATCATGCGCGTACCTTTTTAAAATGCCTACCATCTCATTCTGTGCCTTACGACAGTGGATCATCAGGGGCAGACGGGTCTCGACACTCCAGCGCACCTGTTCCTCGAAGGCGAGCAATTGTTCCTGTTCGAACTCACGGCTCCAATAGAAGTCGAGACCGACCTCGCCAATGGCGAGAAGTTTGATGTTTGATGTTTGATGTTTGATGTTTATGATATCCTTGATAATTGAAAGGGCTTCGCGCCAGTCGGCGCGCACTTCCTCGGGATGAAGCCCCAGCATCGGATAGCAATAGCCGGGATATTGGGCACAGGTGTCGAGGACGGTCTGACACGACTTCACGTCGATGGCAGGCAGGAAGATGGCACTCACCCCAGCCTCCTTGGCACGGGCAACCACCTGTTCGCGGTCCTCCGCAAACTCCTCGCCATCCAAATGACAATGCGTATCGATATATTGTATCATAGTTTAAACACAATCGGGATGCACACCTTCGTCCGACAGGGTTTGGCATTCATCAGTCCCGGTTTCCAGTTCGGCATCATCCGGAGCACCCGCAGCGCCTCACGGTCACACTCGAACGAGAGATGTTCCACCACCTGGATATCCGACACGGAGCCGTCCTGATTCACGATAAACTGTGCCACGACCCTACCCTGCAACTTACGCTGTTGGGCACCGGAAGGGTATTTCAGGTTCTTCGTCAACCACTTCATGAACTCAACGGCACCCCCCGGAAACTGCGGCAGATCCTCCACAACACGGAAGTCCAACGGCTCGTTGTACATATCCACCGCCTCCGGCAGTTCCTCCTTCTCCTCCACCTTCGGTTCCTCTTGCTTGGGGGCAACGGATTCCAGCACCTCCGGCGCAATCTCCACATCCTCCTCCACGAGGTTCAGTTCCTGCGAGGGCGGCATTTTCTCCTGCGGCTCCTCCGGAATCATCATCGGCACCTCATCGTCCTCACGGTGCAGGGGCGACAGTTCCATCTCCGCCTCCAAGTCATCGTCAGCCATGTCGAAGAAGGACCACCCCGTGCCGTCGGTGTTCCACTCCAGGGCCACCAGACAGAGGGCGAGGACGAGAATCAGTCCTAAGAGGTATCTTGTCGTCGGATTCATATAATAAAACGCCAAATCTTACGTTAAATATGTATTCAGCGTGCAAAATTAAGAAATTATTCGTATCTTTGCATCCGAATTAGCGTTTTTTAGATGAAAAAAGGAGTTTTTACTATCATAGCCGTGCTCTTTGCTCTCCTGACTCATGCCCAGGAGAGTGAGACGGCGTACAACTTCCTCCGTCTGCCGGTGAGTGCCCATGCGGCTGCGCTGGGAGGAGAGAATATCTCCCTCAACGCGGACGATGCCACCCTCATCTTCCACAATCCCGCCCTCATGAACTTCGTGGCCGACAAGACCATCAACCTCAACTACATGACTTACATGGAAGGGGCGAAGGCCGCCAGTGCCTCCTTTGTGAGAGGTGTCGGCGAACGGGCCTCATGGGGTGTGACGGCCCAGTATCTGGACTACGGGAAGATGAAGCAGACCACCTACGACAATATCGAGATCGGTGAGTTCTCCGCCAAGGACATCTGTATCGGCGGCGCCTTTGCCTATGCCCTCACCGACATGATCTCGGGCGGTATCACAGCGAAGTTCATCACCTCAAGCATTGCCGACTATCACTCGATGGCGGTGGGTGTGGACATCGGTCTGAACTATACCGACTCCGTCGGCGACCTGAGCATTGCCGTTGCAGCCAAGAACCTCGGCGGACAGGTGAAGGCCTACGACGATGAATTTGAGAAGATACCCTTCGACCTGCAGGTCGGTGTCACGAAGCGCCTCACCAACTCGCCTTTCCGTTTCTCGGCGACGCTCTCCCGTCTGCACGACTGGGATCAGGGTTTCATCAAACACCTTGCCTTGGGTGCCGACGTGCTGTTGTCTGAGACCATCTACCTCGCTGCGGGCTATAATTTCCGTCGTGCCCACGAAATGAAGATCACCGAGGGTGACGGAAGCAGCAGTCACGGTGCAGGCCTCTCCTTCGGCGCAGGCATCTCCCTGGAACGATTCAAACTACACATCGGCTACGGCAAATACCATGTATCGGCCTACAGCCTGTTGTTCAACGCATCATACACCCTATGAAAAAGATTACCATCGCCATCGACGGCCACAGTTCGTGCGGAAAGAGCACGATGGCCAAGGATCTGGCCCGTGAAATCGGCTACGTCTATGTCGACACCGGGGCCATGTACCGTAGCGTCACCCTCTATGCCCTGCGCAAAGGTCTCTTCGAGGCCGACGGCAGCGTGAAGACGGAAGCACTCGAACAGGAGATGCCCAACATCCAGATCTCCTTCCAGTTCAATCCCGAGACAGGCCGCCCTGACACCTACCTCAACGGCGAATATGTGGAGAAGGAGATACGTTCCTTGGAGGTGAGCAGCCATGTCAGTCCCATTGCCGCCATCGGTTTTGTGCGCCGTGCCCTTGTGGCCCAGCAGCAACAGATGGGTAAGGACAAGGGGGTCGTCATGGACGGACGCGACATCGGTACGGTGGTCTTCCCCGATGCCGAACTGAAGGTCTTTGTCACCGCCTCTGCCCAGGTCCGTGCCCAGCGCCGCTACGATGAACTGAAAGCCAAGGGCATGCCTGCCGACTTCGACGATATTCTGAAGAACGTGGAGGAACGCGACTATATCGACTCCCACCGCGAGGAGTCGCCCCTGCGCCAGGCGGAGGATGCCATCCTATTGGACAACTCCAATATGACCATCCCGGAACAAAAGGCCTGGCTACTGGAACAATACAATCGCATTGTTCAAGATTAAATCGCGTGTAACGAAGGCCCGGCGGAATAATAAAACGGGGCACAAACAACCGAACAAAATCGTCACAAACAACCGAGCGAAATTACCACAAACGACCGAAAAATATCCAAAACATTTGGTTAATTCAATATAAATCAGTAACTTTGCACCCTACCTATCAGTAGGGCCAGGCCCGAGTGATAGGTTAAGGCCTAAAACTTTTTATCTGTTAATTCTTTGTTCTTTCGAATATTTTATTTATCTTTGCCGCCGCGTACACAGCGTCCTGTCCCCGTGTGTAAAATGTCCCCATGTGTAAAATTACTTTTTACCCGAACCAATGCTCATCCGACTGCTGGGGGCCTGCTGCGAGGCGCCGCTGGAGGGCTGAGACCTTCTCAGCCAGTTCCTGGTTGCGCTCGGTCAGTCGGCGGTTCATGGTGCGCAGTTTTTCATTCTCTTCCGCCAGATGTTCCTTCTCAGGATCCACCACCTGTTCCTTGTAGCGGCGGAACGCTCTGACGGCAAGCCAGATGATGATACCGATGATGATGAGACTGATCACCTGGATGATGAACAATACGGTGCGACTCTTCTTGACACCCTGATGCATTTCTATCGACAGCAGCGACACGTCTTCCATCGGCACGTCGGCGAAGAACACACCGGCCACCTTACCGCTCTTATCGCGTATCGGCATCACATAGGTACACATGATGATCTGTGTGCCGCCCTGATCCACGTAGGGTTCCGTCCAGAGACTCTTGCCATCGTCCAATGGCTTGTTAAACCATTCGCGTTCGGTGTAGTCGAAGGGCAACAGTTCCGTCCGCACCTGCGGCGTAACGGTCTTTTTCTTCTTCAACCGCACGTCGGGCTGCTGGTCGTAACAGTAGGGGGCAAAGAGTCCGTCGCGCCCCTTATTCGGATAATAGTGGGGACGGAAGGCGATGCCTGCGCCTACGATGTGCGGATTATTCTTGACCATCTGTGTGGCGATGACATAGTAGTGGTCAGGATCGTCAATGCTTTTCTCCACGGCATCGTGGATGTTCCTGACGGCACTCTCCACCTCTGCCTTTACGCCAGCCACGCGGCGGCTCTGAACCAAGTCGCGCTGCGCCTTCCCTAACAGTTCTTCCTGAGTGCTCCGCCTGGCAAGGAAAAACTGTGCAGCCCCCATGGCCTCGAGCAGGAGGGCGGCTGCGATGATCAGCATCAAACTGTATTTCTTCATATCTCTCTCTGTTTTGGGGACAAAGGTACACAAATTATTCGAAAAAGATTTGTCCGAAAACGTTAAAATTATGTCTGAAAACAAAAAAAATTCTGTCCGAGCAATGACAACACAGATTTTTTTCGTAACTTTGGAAGAAATTGCAGGATTTCTTTATATAAAGGCGATGCAGAGGATTGAGAAATTTTGGGGTTACGATTTAGAGACCGTTCTCAATTCAATGTTCTGCTATAAATTGCCTAAAAGAGCACCCGACTCTGAGCCACCGCCTGTTTCGTGGCTCGTTGTCGGGTACAAAGGTACAACTTTATTTTGAAACAGCCAAAAACTATTCACAAATAATAACGGGTACATTTTCATTGGATCTACTCCCAATTTACCAAGTCGCGTGGCAATGCTATTTTCTTAGCCTCCCCACGCTCACCTGTTACGAAATAGTTTTTAGCAAGTGACTCATCAAATTCTTTCACGAATGCTGAGCGGATGCGGGCACACTTCTCGTTAAGGCCAGGACCCGCACGGCGTTGTCATCCCCTGCAAATGGCAGTGGCCTACAGAGGCCACCTGCATCACCAATGCCTACCCGCAATTTGCTGACTGGGCACACGACATAAAGAATCCTACTTTCAAGAACTGGTACATGTACCCAGAATCTGGTAAAGTGATGAATCGATAAAAAATCGGGGTCCCCCATTGGGAATCCCGATTTTATTGTTGCATCTTCTGGATGGTATCGCGGCACTGTTCCATGAGCCATTTGGGGGTAGAGGTGGCACCACAGATGCCTACTGTCTGGATGCCCTCCAACCACTCGGGTTGAATCTCACCTGGGTCTTCAATCAGGTGGGTGTTAGGGTTGACGCGCAGACACTCGTTGAAGAGCACCTTACCATTACTGCTCTTGCGTCCGCAGACGAAGAGAATGAGGTCGTGGCGGGTGGCAAACTGGGAGATGTTCGGCATGCGGTTGGCGACGGAACGACAGATGGTGTCGAAACTCTTGAAGGTAGCCTCCGGAGAGATATGCGACTGGATGTAGTCGATGATACGGTGGAACTCGTCGAGTGACTTCGTGGTCTGACTGTAGAGGTAGATGTCTTTAGAGAAGTCGAGTTTCTTCACCTCGTCGAAATTCTCGATGACAATGGCACTGGAATGGGTCTGTCCGACAAGGCCGAGAACCTCTGCGTGACCTTTCTTGCCGAAAATCACAATTTGGGAGGGGCGTGTCTCCACCCCTGGTTCCTCCTCCCCGGTAGAGGGGAGTTGAGAAGTGTACTGTTGCTTGATGCGCTTCTGGAGTTGGAGCACCACCGGACAGGTGGCGTCGATAATCTCGATATTGTTGCGACGCGCCAGTTCGTAGGTCTCTGGCGGCTCACCGTGGGCACGCAGGAGCACCTTTACATCGTGGAGTTCGCGGAGATCATCGTGATTGATGGTGATGAGTCCCATCTCACGGAGACGCTCACACTCCATGCCGTTGTGTACGATATCGCCGAGGCAATACAACGTACCGCCATGAGCCAACTCTTCCTCGGCCTTATTGATGGCGGTGGTCACACCGAAGCAGAAGCCACTGCCGTTATCGATTTCAATCTGAATCATTTCTTTAATAAATCAAAATAAGCATCAAGGAGATCCTGGGCGGCGACGAAGGAGGTCTTCTGGCCAGCGAGGACGGTCTGCTCTGCGGGCTGGAGTTGCGCCTTAATGAGAGGATTGTTATAGAAATTGAGGCGCAGATGTTCGTTGATACTCTCGTACATCCAGTACTTCGACTGTTCGTTACGCCGGTAGTCAAAGTAGCCGTTAGCCTTCACGAAGTCGATATACTCATAGATCATGTCCCATATATCCTTCACACCCGTCCCATAAAATCCGCTGTAGCAGAGCACCCTCGGACTCCAGCCGCTGTCGGGCATCGGAAAGAAATGGAGGGCATTGCGGAAGTTCGTCGCTGCCATCTGACAACGGTCCACATTGTCGCCATCGCATTTGTTGATGACAATGCCGTCGCTGATCTCCATGATACCGCGCTTGATGCCTTGGAGTTCATCACCAGTCCCTGCCACCTGGATGAGCAGGAAGAAGTCCACCATCGAATGACAGGCCGTCTCGCTCTGTCCGACTCCCACCGTCTCGACGAAAATCTTATCGAAGCCTGCGGCCTCACAGAGGATGATGGTCTCACGGGTCTTGCGGGCCACACCCCCCAACGAACCTGCCGAGGGACTAGGACGGATGAAGGAGTCAGGATGCAGGGCCAGTTTCTCCATACGCGTCTTGTCGCCGAGGATGCTGCCCTTGGTACGTTCCGACGAGGGGTCGATGGCGAGGACAGCAAGTTTGCCGCCTTTCTCCTTGAGTACGTGGATACCGAACTCGTCGATACTCGTGGACTTACCCGCTCCAGGCACACCACTGATACCCACTCGGACGGAGTTACCACTATAGGGCAGGCACTTGTTGATGACCTCCTGCGCCTTCGCCTGATGGTCGGGGTTGACACTCTCGATAAGGGTCACGGCCTGCGAGAGAACGGTGACATCGCCCTTGAGGATGCCCTCCACCATCTCTGCCGCCGTGAGTTCACGGCGACGGTTACGCTTCAGGTAAGGGTTGACAATCGGTGGCTGCTTTACACCGCTGTTGACCTGCAGGCCTGCATATTCTGAACTATTCTCAGGATGTTCCATTATTCACTATTCACTTTTCACTATTTACTTTGATATTAATCACCACCTTGGCGTGGTCGGGATCGTTGGTAATCATGAGGATACGGGGTTTGGTGCGCAGTTTCTGGAGGTCTTCGGCATAACCCGTCACCTTCAATGTCGTGGACAGCCCTGGCTCCAGTTCCTGTTTGCCTAACGTCACCTTCAGACCTTCCGTGAAGAGTTGCATAGAGGATATCTTCAACGTGGTCTTGCCCGTATTGGAAAGCAACATCTCTACCGTCTTCTTTTTCTTACCGCCGAAGTCGGTGAAGTCGATATCGGTGGAAGACATCTGGAGTTGAGGGGCGAGACCCTTACTGAACTCGTCGTAGTCCTGCAGATGGGGCAGCAATACTACAGAGACAGGTATCTCACTATCCTTGCTCACCTTCTCACCCAAGCGTCTGCCTAAATAAACGGAGGTCTGTGTCAGACCGAAATCACGCAACTTGTCGGAGTTCAGGGTGATAGAGATGGTACCACCCTTGCCAGGTTCCAGAATCTCGGGCTTCGTGGTGGCGGAGAGGTACGGCGGCAGATGCATCAGATGGGGTTGCATAGGTTTCTCACCGTTGTTCATCACATGGATCTCCTGCATTGGCGTGTCGCCCTTGTTGACATCATCAAACTCCAGGACATTATTATCGTAGAGCATGTCACCCATCGTGAGGGGATAGTTACCGGTATAGTCAAGCACCTCCGGTACCACAACACCTCGCATCGTCAGATAGACGGGTTTCTGGGAACCGTTACTGACAACGGCAACCATCTTCTGGAAATGACCCAACATCTTGGCATCGTATGTCATCCTGATGTTGAACTTATCGCCTGCGTCCACCTCCTTGGGGTACTCCACAGCCGTACAGCCGCAGTCGGGCTTCACGCTCTCGATAATGAGTTTCCGACGGCCTTTGTTGCGGAGTTCGAAGGTAGCCGTGATGGGCTGCTGGAATCCCGTACGACCTGCATTCACCTTAGTCTGCGTCACCTCTAAGGTCTGGGCGGAAACAGTGAATAGTGAACAGTAAATAGTGAATAGTATCAACAATATTTTCTTCATAATCATGGCTTGACGTTAAGGGTTTGCGAATGGGTGGTGCCATGGAACTCCGGAGCATAGGCGCATTGGACGGTACAGGTACCTGTCTCGTAGACACCGGGACGATCGATGAAATAATCTTTCTCGATGACGTGCGTACCCTTCGACATCATATCGAAGTAATAGTTCGTGGAATAGTCGCGTGGCGTACAATAGGATCCTCTGTAATAGCCACTCATCTGATTGACGGGTTCCAGACAGGCAGCACGTTTGTCCACCACCTGTACGAAGTCGTAGTCGCGGTCTGCCTCGATGGTGATGCGAATGGTGACGCGTTCGCCCACGGAGAGAGGCGCATTACCGTTTGTCACGATTTCACGAGTCACTTTCAGACCTGAAGACTGGTCGGCAACGGACTTCGTGGGCTGTGTGAACTGTGCATAGACAGCTCCCCACGATGTACCATCGGAGTTCTTATCCACTGTCAGTATCTTGCTCTCTACAGGCACCGGTGCTTTCACATAACCAATGGCAGCGGTGGCCTTCGGCATCTCCAGAGGCTTGGCATCGACGGTGATGGTGGCATTGTCGGCACTTAACAGCAACGGGGTGCCATTGAGGAAGGCATAGACGGCATTCACACTGTTGATGGGGGTATCCCAGACCTGTGTACGCTTCGACTGTAAGAGCCAGCGCTGCATCTCCTGGATGGTCTGCTGGTCATTGGGCGTCAAACGCTGCAAGGCCTCGATGACCGTCGTCTGTGTGGGAATCTTATAGTCGCACCAGGAGTAGCCGGCACGTGGGGTGTCGTAATAGCGTCCCATCTCCTCGCGGTAGACGGTGTACTCCTTCAGACTCTTCACATATTCCAAAGAGCGTTTTGGTTCGGTCTTCGAGAGGATGATAGCTGTCAGGGCCTTCTCGTAGATGTTCTGATTCTTGATCTCTTTTTTCAACAACGGCATCAGGTAGTCGTTGGCAGCCTGCACATCTGAAGGCAACGTACGACCGTCGAGGGTACAGAGATAAAGCCATTGCAGGGTTTTCAGACTCGGGAAGCCGGGCTTATAACCCTTCTTCGCCTCTTTCTTCATCTCCTTCACCATATCGACCACTTCATTGCCCATGAACCTAAAGGCACCGTTGAGCATCTCATTGGTCTGCGGCTTCGTGCCTGTGAGGGCATTCAGACGAACCAGCATCTCAGAGACGGCCACCGTCATATAGAAGGAACCTGGCATATCAGGCCACCAAGACCAACTGCCTTCGGTCTGTTGGAGTTTCCTCATCTTGTCGAGAGCAGATGAGAGGCGCTGCTGCATCGTATTCGTATCGAAGAAGTCTGCCAGACGCTGCTTCTGTTCCGCCTCTCCATCGGCATCCAGCACCCAAGGCGTCTCACTGAGAACCAATTCCTTCAAGTCCTGATTCTTCTCCAAGGCACTCATCAGCGAGGTCTCCTCACCTTTCTCCTGCTGCCAGAGTTCAAAGGCGGTCTTTGCCTTCGGGTTCTGGTCGATGAGGTACTGTCCGATGCTGTTGGCATAATAAGAGGTGGCCTGCGAGATGACATCATCGTCGATAGGCTTGCCTATATACGGCAGTGTCTGGATCATCAGCCAAGCCGGATTATTGGTGTATTCCATCGTCAGTTTACCGTTGGTACCATCGACAGGAATCAACTGCGACAGGTCGATGGTCTTCGTGCCAGGTTCTATCTGGGTGAAGGGTACGGTGACGAGGACGCGTTCCGTAGTAGGCAACAACGGCAGATAATGCTGTTCACCATCGCTGAAACCATCACCTCTTGCCGTGACTTGACAAATAAGCAATGATGAAGGAGCCGTAGCGAAGGACATACGGAACGAGGCCGTGGTGGTGGCACCCGTAGCGAGTGCAAACAGTTCTGTCTGTTCATAGACCACTGCATCGGTCTCTGGATTGATGAGTCGCAGGGTGGCCTTGCCACTGATATCATGATCACCGGTATTGAAGATACGTGCCGTGATGGTAGCCTCGTCACCCTCACGGATGAAGCGCGGCATATTGGGCTGAATCATCACCTCCTTCTGGGCCACGGCACTGCCTTCGAGCATACCGTAGTACATATCCTTCGTATGGGCAAAACCCATGAAACGCCAGGTGGTGAGACTCTCCGGCAACGTGAACTTCACCGCTACTCTACCCTCCGCATCCGTCGTCAACTGGGGATAGAAGAAGGCGGTCTCGTTGAGGTTCTCTCGGATCTGCACGGGTGGTTCCTTTTCCTCCATGTCCTGACGAACTATATCCGATCCGGCAATACGTCCCTGCAAGGTTTCCTCGACACCCGAGTCCATACCCGTGACAGCATTCGGCATCGAGGGACTCTCGACTGTAGCCACTTTCGCGACAGCAGCCTCATCGAGGACAGCCATCTCCTCCACTATAGGCAGTCCAGCTCCCATAGCACGGGATTCCAGAACGGCGGCCCCACGCACCCGTCTTTTACTATTGATACCGACATAGCCGACACTGTGCCATGACGGGAACACATCCCTGTCGAAACGACTCGGTATGAGATCCTTTTCTGACAGTCGTGCCCAGGCATGAGCACCCATTATCGAGACACCGTAACGGGTTGGGAAAGACCACTGCACGGACGGCAGCCTAAGTTGGATATAAGGGAAGAAGCGCCATTGGTGCTTCGACAACTGATCCAGACTCTGGTCATAGAGCGTTGCCATCAGCATGGCATCGGCAGGTGTGCCGTCAACATGCTTCACGGTGAGGGTCCACTCTTCCTCCTGTCCCGGTGTCAGACGGTCACGGAAGGTGCTCCACTCCAGTTTGAGTTGCTTGAAGGGCATCGGACGGGTGATATTCTCCTCATGGTGGTAGCACTTGCCATTCTTCACCCAGGCAAAATTAATGGTAACGCCATCATCATATTCCTCTTTATAGATGAACTTGCGGTTGATGAGTTCGTTGGACTTATCCACAGCCCCCGTCTCTATGATCTTGTCATTGGCGACGATACTGTAGACGATATGCACATCCTTGTCTGACGAGCCCACCTGAACGGTGACAGGCGTCCCGTCTTCCGGGAACTGCATATGCGATACCCATATCCAGTCGTCGGTCTCTGTGGCTGGCTTCGTATCTTCTACGGAGAACACCACGAAGTCCTGCTTCAATGTGTCGCCTTCGCAGATTGCCTCTACGGTATGCTTACCGCTCTTCAGGCGCATTTCTGACAGTTCAATCTTCTTCTGCGTCGGCCAATCCCACCACCTTCGATTGCCATCTATCCTGTATTTCACACTAGCATCGATATCCTTGCCTGCGGCATTACGCAGATGGAAGGTCATCGTGGGATTCCTCTCCAACAGCACCTTATCATCAAGATCGACACTCAGTGCCGTCTTACGGTTACCCAACGGCAACGAGAACTGTTCTGTGTGGGTCTCACCAGCCGCATCCGTCACATCTGCTACCACCACAAAGTTGAAGAACAACGGATGTTCACTTTCCGGGATAATCATCGGCATCTTCACGACGAAGGAACCGTCAGCCTCTGTCACAGTCTCCCCGCTGAACACCTCTTCGTTATTACTTCCTATGCCAATAACCCCCATATCATAGTAGCGCATAGACGGCCACCACCAGAAGGCCACCCTGCGCTCTACCCGATATTCCACTTCGGCTCCCTGAACGGGGACGCCGGCGTATGTAAGGGCTTTGCCTCGAACCTCCACCGTGTCACCTGCCTCGTAGTGCTGCTTCACATCGGGGAACTCCACCTTGAAGGTAGGACGCTTGTATTCCTCGACTCTGAAATAGACCGTTTGGTTGTTCACCCGGATACTGTACCCTCCCGTCAGTCCTGTGGAAGGCAACGTGAAATCGACGGCACACACACCGTATGCATCCGTCCGGGCCGTCTCTTTCTTCACCTCTTTCCTGTTGGCGTCGAGCAGAGAGAATGTCAACAGCCTCCCTTGGATGACATCGTGCTTATAGCCGTCTATCACCTTATACATCATCGCTGCTGCGTGTACCGTCTGTCCAGGACGGTAGATGGCCCTGTCGGTAAACACATCCGTACGCTCCGGATTATAGTTGTCTTCAGAATACCTGTATCGGTTGGCGACATTCATCTCCGGACAGGCCTTGTCGTCGTCGGTATAGGCAAACACCTCGCAACGTCCGTTGTGCTTGCTCTTGTAGAGATACTCTCCGTTGGCATCCGTCCGTACATTCGAGGTGTCGTACTTATTATAGGATACGTACTCCTCGATTCGCAGATGGGCATTGGCAATGGGTTGACCTGTGGTGGCACTGACCACCACATAACGGGTCATCTTATCAGGCAGACTCTCTGCCAGCGTATAGACATCCGTCACGAAATAGAGTTGACGGATAATCTCTGTCGATGGATTCGTGGAGAATTCCAGCATATAGACACCCACGGGCAGACCTTCGAGCGTCAGGGAGTCCTTGAAGATGTCGTAAGGTTGCTTACCTGTATAGACACGTTCCACCTTCACAGGGGTCTCACTCAACAGGGGTTTGATCTTCATATATCCCTCTTCATAGTTCGGACGGATATTGATATCGCCATCGGCCTTCACCTTATAAACCTTCATCAGCACCGAAGACACGTTGCGCAACTCTTCCAACTTGATCTGCATCTCCTGCATCGGCTGGTTCACCTGAAGGTCGTAGGCCACACGGTACTGGGAGTTGATGAGACTGCTTTTCTCATTACGAAGGGTATTCATGCGTTTCCACCCGCCCCAGCGTTTCAGGGCATTGTCGATATAACGTACCTTCTCTTCTGCTGTCATATCCCTTTTGGTGAGACGATAACGGACCAGAGCCAGTTCACCGGCCTCAGGCAGGTCGCCATAGACCTCTATCAATGAGTCCAGCTTGTCGGCATGCCCCGCATCCCATTCGTACACCTTGGCAGCCACCACACAAGTCGCAGCCCGGTTGCCAACCTTCTGATAGTATTGATACAGGGGTTCATAATCATCCAGTTCATAACCCACCACACTGAGCATGTCGTGGTCGAAAATCTTACTATCAGCCCCTTCTTTCACGAAGGGATCGTAGGTTTTGTCCTTCACCTGCGCCAATTGCCTGCAAAGTTCTTCCGTCAGTTCCGGCTTCTTGTATGCCGGTTCACTGGTACCCTTGCCGGGTGTCACAAACATCATGATATTGTCATTGTATACCTTGTAGAGCACCGTCTGGTAGATGGTCCTCAACACCACATCTGTTGTCTCCTCAGCATGCTGACTGATACGTTCCATCGCAGGCTTCAGCGAGTCGGGTGCGATGGATGTCATCGCCTGAGCACTGGCGAGTTCAGCCTCCAACAACTGTCCGTAGGCTTTCTCCTTTGTCGCCTTCTTCACAATCTGCTGCAACACCTCATACTGGGTTTGGGGCAGGTCTTTGTCTCCCGCCTCCCTTGCTTTCTTCCAGAGAGCACTGTATGTCTGTCCAAATAATGCAAACGGCATAAAAACTAACATGAATAAGACTAAATACTTCTTCATCGCTTTGTTGTTTTTTGATTCAACTATGCAAAGGTAGCGAATTTCTTTGAATAACATTTGGAATTTATGAAATATTATATTATCTTTGAATTTCATTCGAAGAAAACTATCCTTTTTCTTGGTGGTTTCAGAAATCGTCTTCTTGGCACAAACCACTCGGTCTTTATCTATATATACGCAGAAAAAAGTGAAAACATTGCAATAAGGATGTTTTTTCAAGAATCGCCGCAAGGGGGCTTTATTTAAATTTAATAGTATGGAGAAAAAGAAACAAGTTATTGTTAAGCCGATGGAATAAAAATGCGAGCGGAATCACGGGCATATCATCACAAGGGTTAGAAAACGTGAGCGCGATCCCGGGCATATCATCACAAGGGTTAGAAAACGTGAGCGCAATCCCGGGCACGTCATCACAAGGGTTAGAAAATGCGAGCGGAATCACGGGCATGTCATCACAAGGGTTAGAAAATGCGAGCGGAATCACGGGCATATCATCACAAGGGTTAGAAAACGTGAGCGGAATTACGGGCATGTCATCACAAGGGTTAGAAAATGCGAGCGGAATCACGGGCATGTCATCACAAGGGTTAGAAAACATGAGCGGAATCGCGGGCATATCATCACAAGGGTTAGAAAACGTGAACTGAATAGTAAACAAAGAAAAACAAAGTGAAATCATAAGGGTCGGAGCAGATGGAATAAAAAAGTTGGATACAGTTTGGAAGTTACAAATAAAGTTCGTATCTTTGCACCAAATTGCAACATTTATGATTAACCAAGAACTACTAAACCCCCAGAGCATCGTCGTGATCGGCGGCTCTAACAACGTACACAAGCCCGGTGGCTCCATTGTACGAAACCTAATTAGTGGCTGTTATGCCGGCGAATTGCGTATCGTGAATCCAAAAGAAGACGAGGTGCAGGGCATCAAGGCGTTCCACGATGCCAGGGAACTGCCTCCTACAGAATTGGCCATCCTCGTGGTGGCAGCGAAATTCTGTCCCGACTACGTGGAACTGCTCGCCAAGGAGAAACAGACACGGGCCTTCATCATCATCTCTGCCGGATTCGGCGAGGAGACGAAGGCTGGTGCCGAACTCGAGCAGAGGATTCTCGACACCTGTGAACAGTATGGGGCGGCACTCATCGGTCCCAACTGCATCGGCCTGTTGAACCGCAACCACCACAGTGTCTTCACCCTCCCCATCCCGAATCTGCACCCCAGCGGGGCCGACTTCGTCAGTGGCTCCGGTGCCACGGCGGTATTCATCTTGGAGAGTGCCGTTATCAAGGGGCTGCGGTTTAATAGCGTGTGGAGCATCGGCAACGGCAAGCAGATCGGCATTGAGGATGTACTGCAGTATTTTGACGAGCACTTCAACCCCGAGACGGATTCGAAAGTGAAACTACTCTATGTTGAGAATATCAGCAATCCTGACAAACTACTCTTTCACGCCAGTAACCTGATTAAGAAGGGCTGTCGTATTGCCGCCATCAAGGCGGGCTCTTCCGAAAGCGGTTCCCGTGCGGCATCGTCGCATACGGGTGCCATCGCTTCCTCGGATTCTGCCGTCGAGGCCTTGTTCCGTAAGGCAGGCATCGTACGCTGTTTCTCCCGTGAGGAACTCACCACTGTGGGGTGTATCTTCACCCTGCCACCACTCAATGGCAAGAACTTTGCCATCGTCACCCATGCCGGAGGCCCGGGGGTGATGCTCACGGATGCACTCTCGAAAGGTGGACTCAACGTACCTCATATCGAAGGCCCCATTGCCGATGAACTAAAGACGCAGTTGTTTGCGGGTTCATCGGTGGCGAACCCCATCGACTTCCTCGCCACGGGAACGGCAGAACAACTGGGTACCATCATCGACTATTGTGATAACAAATTCGATAATATCGATGCCATCGCCGTCATCTACGGCACACCGGGACTCACCCAACTCTACGAGGCCTACGGTGTGTTGGATCAAAAGATTAAAGAATGTAAGAAACCGATCTTCCCCGTCCTGCCCAGTCTGCATACCGCAGGCGCCGAGGTGGCAGAGTTCCTGGCAAAGGGACATGTAAACTTCAGTGACGAGGTGACATTGGCAACGGCGCTCTCTCAGATTATGCGCACTCCGAAACCCGCACCGCCTGAGGTACAACTCTACGGCATCGACATTCCCCGGCTCCACACGATTATCTCAAGTATCAAGGACAATGGCTACGTTCCGCCCCAGACCGTACGCGACATCCTCTCCTGTGCCGGTATCCCCCTCGTACCGGAGATGGTAAGTACATCGAAGGAAGAACTGACGACCTTTGCGGCGAAGGTGGGCTATCCTGTTGTTGCCAAAGTAGTGGGTCCTGTGCATAAGAGTGATGTGGGCGGTGTGGCTCTGAATATCCGAACGGCAGAACACCTCGCCTTGGAGTTCGACCGCATGATGCAGATACCCGATGCCACCAGTGTGATGGTTCAGAAAATGCTGCGCGGCACAGAACTCTTCATCGGTGCCAAGTACGAGGAGCGCTTCGGACATGTCATCCTTTGCGGACTCGGCGGCATCTTCGTCGAGGTACTGAAGGATGTCTCCAGCGGTCTGGCGCCCCTGAGTTATGGCGAAGCCTATTCGATGATCCACTCCCTGCGGGGCTATAAGATATTAAAAGGTACACGCGGCCAGAAAGGCATCAATGAAGAGAAATATGCCGAGATCATCGTACGTCTCTCCACTCTGCTCCGCTTCGCCACGGAAATCAAGGAGATGGATATCAACCCATTGCTTGCTGACGGTAGTGACATTGTCGCCGTCGATGCCCGCATCCTCATCGAAAAATAATGTCGACAATATTATCTTGCTGATTGGTAACACTATTCTCATAAAGATTTGGAATTATCAGATTATGTTTGTATCTTTGCAAAGCAAATACGACAAAAACAATCGAAGTAATGGAACAGCAGAAACGTTACGGTCATTTCGACGACCAGCACCGCGAGTATGTCATCACAGACCCGCAGACCCCTTGGCCTTGGATTAACTACTTAGGCAACGAGGACTTTTTCTCACTCATCAGTAACACCGCCGGCGGCTACTCCTTCTACAAGGATGCCAAGTTCCGTCGCATCACCCGCTATCGCTATAACAACGTACCGATGGACAATGGTGGACGGTACTTTTATATCAAAGAAGGCGACACTGTCTGGAACCCAGGTTGGAAGCCTTGTAAGACCCCACTCGACTTCTACGAGTGTCGTCACGGTATGAGTTACACCCGTATTACGGGTCGTAAGAATAGTGTGGAGGCTTCTGTGCTTTTCTTCGTGCCGTTGAAGAAATGGTGCGAGGTGCAGAAACTCACGCTGAAAAACGAGTCGTCTGAGGTAAAGCATCTGAAACTCTTCTCCTTCGAGGAGTGGTGCCTGTGGAACGCAGCCACCGATATGGAAAATTTCCAGCGTAACTTCTCGACAGGTGAGGTAGAGATTGAGGGTTCTACGATCTATCATAAGACAGAGTATCGTGAGCGTCGTAACCACTACGCTTTTTATCACGTGAATGTCCCCATCCAGGGCTTCGACTCTGATCGCGAGACCTTCGTGGGACTCTACAATGAGTTTGCCAACCCTGATGCCGTGATGGAGGGGAAACCTCGCAACAGCCACGCACACGGATGGAGTCCCATCGCCTCGCATTATATCGAAGTGACGCTGCAACCAGGCGAGAGCAAAGACTTTGTGTTCCTCCTCGGCTACATCGAAAACGAACAGGATGAGAAGTTCGAAAAGCCTCAGGTCATCAACAAGCAAAAGGCACACGCCCTCATTGCAGAACTCGATACCACTGCTAAGGTGGATAAGGCATTCGCCGAACTCTGCACCTACTGGGATGCCCTCCTTAATATATATAAGGTGAAGACTGGCAACGACAAACTGGACCGTATGGTGAACATCTGGAACCAGTACCAGTGTATGGTGACATTTAACTTCTCGCGCTCAGCCTCGTTCTTCGAGAGTGGCGTGGGTCGTGGTATGGGCTTCCGCGACTCGAATCAGGATCTCGTGGGCTTCGTACATCAGATACCCCCACGTGCCCGTCAGCGCATCATCGACATCGCCTCCACACAGTTCCCAGATGGTGGCTGCTATCACCAGTACCAGCCCCTCACCAAACGCGGCAACAATGACATCGGTGGTGGTTTCAACGATGATCCCTGCTGGCTTATCTTCGGCACTGTGGCTTATATCAAAGAGACAGGCGACTTCTCCATCCTCGACGAGATGGTGCCCTTCGATAACCAGCCCGGTTCTGAGGTGACTCTCTTCGAGCACTTGAAGATTTCGATGGATCACGTCATCAAGAACCTTGGTCCCCACATGTTGCCATTGATTGGTCGTGCCGACTGGAACGACTGCCTCAACCTGAACTGTTTCTCTTGGGATCCTAACGAAAGTTTCCAGACCACCGAGAATGTCAGCGAAGGCACCAAGGCAGAATCACTGATGATTGCTGGTCTTTTTGTCGTCACAGGGAAGGACTACGTGGCCCTCTGTAAGAAGATTGGCAAGACTGACGAGGCTGCGCGTATGCAGGCTGCTGTCAATGCCATGATTGACGCTGTGAAGAAGCACGGCTGGGATGGTGAGTGGTATCTCCGCGCCTACGACTTCTATGGACGCAAGATCGGTTCCCACGAATGCGAGGAAGCCAAAATCTTCATCGAGTCGCAGGGCTGGTGTACGATGGCTGAGATCGGTGCCGAGGACGGCTTAGTGGCCAAGAGCCTCGACTCCTGCAAGAAGTACCTCGAATGCGAACATGGTATGGTGCTCAACAACCCAGCTTTCACCAAGTACATCTATGAATACGGTGAGATCTCGTCATATCCCGAGGGCTACAAGGAGAACGCAGGTATCTTCTGCCACAACAATCCTTGGGTCATCATCGGTGAGTGTATCGCAGGTCGAGGCAACGATGCCTGGAGCCATTATGCCAAGATCCTACCCTCGTATGTGGAGGAGAAATACCAGACGCTGCACAAGGTGGAGCCCTACGTGAACTGTCAGATGGTAGCCGGAAAGGATGCCTATAAGCCTGGCGAGGGTAAGAACTCCTGGCTCACGGGTACTGCTGCCTGGATGTGGTACACCGTCTCGGAGTTCATCCTCGGCATCAAGCCCGACTACGACGGCATCCGCATCGATCCCTGTCTGCCAGAGACAGCCACCGACTACACCGTCCAGCGTAAGTTCCGCGAGGCAGAATACACCATCACCATCCACCCCAACGGTGCACAGAAAGGTGTGAGAACTATCACCCTCGATGGTGCCAAGGTCGATGGTACGGTGATCCCCTACTCCGCTGGCAAGCACACCGTAGAGGTCACGATGTAACTACAATGAACCCCGAAAGTCGATAGCTTTCGGGGTTCTTTTCAGATTACTTTTTATCAATGCGTTTGGACAGGCCGATGGCACCGGCAGGGCAGACGATGCGACAGAGATGACAGCCGACACATTTGGTGCCGACGATGTGAGGTTGACGTGTGGCTTTATCGAAAGTAATAGCCTGATGACCACCATCACGGCAAGACAGTTCACAACGTCCGCAGCCCACACACCGCTCACGATCGATCTTCGGATAGACGATTGTCGTACGGTCCAGATCGGAAGGTGTGGTAAACGATGACAGTTCTGAGCCCACCAGATCGTTCAACTGACGGACACCGTTCTTCGCCATATAACGCTGCAAGCCCAATATAAGGTCATCGATGATGCGATAGCCGTATTGCATCACCGCCGTACAAACCTGCACATTGCTACATCCTAACTGGATGAACTCCAAGGCATCGCGCCAAGTCTCGATGCCTCCGATACCACTCAACTGGATACCTTTCATGACCTGATTCTGCGCCATGTCCAGAATACAACGCAGGGCGATGGGTTTCACGGCACGACCTGAATAGCCGGAGATGGTGCGTTGTCCTGACACCTCAGCCTCATCGGCCATCGTAACCGACTTGATGGTGTTGATGGCAGAGATGGCATCAGCACCGGCAAAGAAGGCTGCCAGAGCAGGATGATAGACATGTGTGATGTTGGGTGTCATCTTCGGAATGACAGGTATCTTCACGGCCTTCTTGACAGCAAATGTGTAGGTGACCACCAGTTCGGCATTTTGTCCTACATCGCTGCCCATACCCATTACCTTCATCTGGGGGCATGAGAAGTTCAATTCGACGGCATCACAGCCAGCCTGCTCGGCTCGTTGAGCCAGTTCTATCCATTGCTCCTCAGTCTGTCCCATAATGCTGGCTATAACGACCTTCGAGGGATAGTCCTCTTTGAGTCGATGCAAGATGTCGAAATCCATATCAACGGGATTCTCGCTCAACTGCTCCATATTGCGGAAACCGTAGAAATCGCCATGCAGGCCATTGCTGTGAACGGCATCAAAGCGGGGCGACACCTCCTTGATTTCCTGTAAGCAGATGGTCTTATAGAACACACCGCCCCACCCTGCCTCAAAGGCACGCGCCACCATCTCGTAGTTGGTACACACCGCTGAGGAGGCCAGGAAAAAGGGGCTCTCACAGTGGATGCCGCAGAAGTCGATTTCCAGACTGGGATAGTCGGCAGTGACATCGTCGGGACTAATGCTGCGAAGCAACGCCTTCAACGGGATGGGGCCGTCGAAGCGGATGCAAGCCTTCTCGGCAGCCTCCAAGTCGGCATCGCTACACTCAGCCACCCACCGCGTAGCCAGTTTGTGGTTGTCAAAACGGATAGCACGAATGGCTCTCGCAGGGTCACCCGTCTTACACGCTACTGTACAAGGTGCCTCCTGACACATCAGGCATCTGTTTGCCTCTTCGTAAATATTGATTCGTTTCAAGGCTGTACTCCGTTAAATCGTAATTTCTATCAGATTGTCCTCAACACCCTTGATGGTGCTCTCATAGAAGCCGTCGCCAGTGGCACGAGGCTCACATTCCACATGGTAACCCTCGGCTTCGAGGCGTTCCGTCAGGTCATCGACTTTTTCCTTACTGCCTACGGAGATAGACAGGTGGGCATAACCCGTGCGGTTGGGTTTCTTCGTATAGTCCAACATGACAGGACGGTTCATCAACTCTAGTTTCGATCCATCGTCGAAGGTCATGAAATAAGAACGGAAACCCGTCATGGGGTTGTGGTACTTGTCGCTCGACTTCGCCTCAAAATACCTGACGAAGAAATCCCTTGCAGCCTCAAGGTCATTGACATACATTGCAATGTGATTGATTCTCATATCGTTTTGTTTTTAGTTTTCAAATGACAAAGATAGTCAAAAAGATTCTAAATGATGCTTTTGGACGTCAAAAATTAAGATTGTTTATGAATAAACGGGAAATGATACTGACGAAAAGGCAGAGGACTCTGACGATTTGTCTGATAATGGTGTTACGGCATACTCTTTGAGCGACAACAATCAGTAACATTTTAATTAAAGGAGGAACGACTTATGACATTAGACAAGTTTACCATTAAAGCCCAGGAGGCCGTACAGCAGGCTGTGAATACGGCACAGTTGAACGGCCAGCAGGTGATAGAGCCTGTACATATACTGAAAGGCGTCTTGGAGAAGGCGAAGGATGTATGTACCTTTATCTTCCAGAAACTCGGCGTGAATGCCCAGCAGATCGAGATGCTCGTGGACAACGAGATCAAGCATCTGCCGAAGGTACAGGGCGGACAGCCGTATCTCTCATCAGAAAGTAATAATGTACTCGTGCGCGCACAGGAGATGGCCCAGAAGGGTGGCGACGAGTTCGTCTCGGTGGAGCCCATCTTACTGGCCCTGCTCAGCGTGAACTCGACGGCTTCGAGGATCATGAAGGATGCGGGCTGCACGGAGAAGGACATGCAGAAAGCCATCCAGGAGTTGCGCCAGGGACAGAAGGTGAAGAGCCAGAGTGCCGACGACAACTACCAGTCGTTGGAGAAGTATGCCAAGAACCTCGTAGACTTGGCCCGTCAGGGGAAACTCGACCCCGTGATAGGGCGTGACGACGAAATCCGCAGACTGTTGCAGATTCTCTCGCGACGCACCAAGAACAACCCGATATTGATCGGTGAGCCAGGTACGGGTAAAACGGCTATTGTGGAGGGTCTCGCAGGTCGTATCGTACGAGGCGACGTGCCTGAGAATCTGAAAGACAAGCAGGTCTACTCACTCGATATGGGTGCGCTGGTGGCAGGTGCAAAGTACAAAGGTGAGTTTGAAGAGCGCCTGAAAAGCGTCATCAACGAGGTAACGAAGGCCGAAGGGCGCATCATCCTCTTCATCGACGAGATCCACACGCTGGTAGGTGCCGGCGGTGGTGAGGGGGCGATGGACGCTGCCAACATCCTGAAACCAGCCCTCGCCCGTGGTGAACTGCGCGCCATCGGTGCCACCACACTGAATGAGTACCAGAAATATTTCGAGAAGGACAAAGCCTTGGAGCGACGCTTCCAGACGGTGATGGTGGATGAGCCGGATGAACTCAGTGCCATCTCGATCCTGCGAGGCTTGAAGGAACGCTACGAGAACCACCACAAGGTACGTATCCAGGATGATGCCTGTATCGCTGCCGTTCAACTCTCCGAGCGCTATATCAGCGAGCGTTTCCTGCCGGATAAGGCCATCGACCTGATGGACGAGGCTGCTGCCAAACTGCGTATGGAGCGTGACTCGGTGCCAGAGGAACTCGATGAGATCACCCGTCGTCTGGCTCAACTCGAAATCGAGCGCGAAGCCATCAAACGCGAAGGCGATGAAACGAAGATTGCCCAGTTGGACAAGGACATTGCCGAACTGCGCGAACAGGAAACTCAGTTCCGCGCCAAGTGGGAGGGTGAGCGTCAACTCATCAACAAGATCCAACAGGACAAACAGGAGATGGAAAACCTGAAATTGGAGGCGGAGCGTGCAGAGCGCGAGGGCGACTACGGAAAGGTGGCGGAGATACGCTACTCTAAACTGAAAGTGCTCGAAGACGATATCAAGACCATTCAGGCCCAACTGGCATCAGCACAGGACGGCAATTCGCTCGTTCGTGAGGAAGTCACTGCGGATGATATCGCCGAGGTGGTGAGCCGTTGGACGGGCATCCCTGTAACCCGTATGATGCAGAGCGAGCGCGAGAAACTGCTCCATCTGGAAGAGGAACTCCATAAGCGTGTGATAGGCCAGGACGAGGCGATTACAGCCGTCTCTGATGCCGTACGCCGTTCAAGGGCAGGCTTGCAGGATCCCAAGCGACCTATCGCCTCGTTTATCTTCCTCGGTACAACGGGTGTGGGTAAGACAGAACTCGCCAAGACACTGGCCGACTATCTGTTTAACGACGAGACGATGATGACGCGTATCGATATGTCGGAGTATCAGGAGAAATACAGTGTGAGTCGTCTGATTGGTGCGCCTCCGGGCTATGTGGGCTACGACGAGGGCGGACAATTGACGGAGGCGGTGCGACGCAAACCATACTCGGTGGTGCTGTTCGATGAGATAGAGAAGGCGCATCCGGACGTGTTCAACATCCTTTTGCAGGTGTTGGACGACGGACGACTGACTGACAACAAAGGACGTACGGCCAACTTCAAGAACACCATCATCATCATGACGTCGAATGCCACCCGTGAACAACTGCGCTCAACGATGCGTCCGGAATTCCTGAACCGTATCGACGAGATCATCACCTTCACGCCACTCACAAAAGAACAAATTGCCGATGTGGTGCGCCTGCAGATGAAGAAGGTAACGGAGATGTTGGAGTCGCAGGGCATCAAACTCGAATGTACCCAACAGGCCATCACCTACCTGGCAGAGGAAGGATATGACCCAGACTATGGTGCAAGACCCGTTAAGCGTGCCATCCAACAGTTCGTACTGAATGACCTGTCGAAGAAATTGCTCGCTGATGAGGTAGACCGCACGAAGCCGATTATCATCGATGAGTTCGGAGAAGGATTGGTATTCCGCAATTAAACAAAAGGTGTTCCGCCATCAACGGAACACCTTTTTGGTTGTGCCATCAGGGTATTTGATGATATAGAGACCTGAAATCACTGGAAGTGTCATAAGACGATGTCCCAGAAGGTCATAGACAACACTGGGGCTGCTGTCATCACATGACATACGAGCGATACCTGTCGGCATAATCTCATCAGGCGTGAGACGTGTCACACGGAGATGGTCTGGGTCGTTGTTGACGGTGTTTTCCGTCCACGCCAGTTCATCGTAGTCGATATGCCAAGCCAACAGTCCTTCCTTGAGGATATATTGATCCCACGACTCCTTCAAACGGTACTCAATGAGATAATAGTCGGTAGCATCAGGCGACTCACGATAGAGGCAGGCATCAGGATATCTGATCAGCGGTCTGACGAGATGACTATCCGAAGGATGTGTCAGTTCATCGTCTGGATCATAGCCGACAATAGCATGAGGATCGTCGACCTCAACGGGTGTCAGCCAACCGCAGAGAAACCGTTCGTAGGAGGAATAGCCTGAGGGACACCAGTTTTTGCCGTTATAACAACCCTGATCCATGATGTCATAATTGCCAACGATGGAGCCACCTTTTTCGGTGTTGTACAAGTCGGGCAAACCGAGACAGTGACTGAACTCATGGCAGAAGGTACCCATACCTACCAACTTCCCGGCATGATCGATTTCATTGCTACAAGCGTAGTTGTTGATATGTACGCCCTGCACAAGCAGACCGTCTTCATACCCCCAGTCCGTTATCATCGAAGCCATGTGAGGCCAGATGACGGTAGAATCCTTGCTCCAATAATCGTTCTCGCCATGCCCGGCATAGAGCAGGAACACTTGTTCCACCTCACCGTCTTTATCCCAGTCATAATCGGCGAAACGTACCTGTTCGGAAACAGCCAGACAGGCCTCCTCCACCAGTTCGCCCACATTCTGGTCGAACCAACCTGTAGGGGCACCCCAGTCCTTATTCGTGCCATAATAGGCATAGTCATGCAGGACCTCAACAGGACCGATGACATCGAAAGTCAGACGGAACTGACCGTAACTCTGATCATAGAAATAGTCGCTGACACTGCCAGGCGCCTTGTTGTCAGAATAGCCCTCGAGGTTGATAATGTCAGACCAGGTATGAAACGCGTTCTCATCCTTAAACCGGGCATTCGGAAACTCCACGAGGATAATCAGTCCACGTTTCTCACCGAGGAAAGCATTCTGTTGTGGGGCTTTTCCAAGACGGACACGTGAAGAGGCACCTCTGTCAGCCACATGACGACGGGCTAAGACGGAGGTGCCGCAGGGTTTCAAATCCTGAGCCTGCGAAAGAAGACACACTGTCGATAACAGGAACAGGAACAGTCGTTTCATCGGAATAACTTTCTGGTTGTACCGTCACTATACCTGATGATGTATAAGCCCTTGGCAGGAGGAACAGGGAGCATACATCCCTGTAGGTCGTAATAGGCCACAGGACATGCATCGGCAGAGAGGGAGGTGATACCTGTAGAAGCGTCACGGAAACGGAAGGAAATCTTTCCACCTTCCTCGCGGATATCGCTCACTGCCTTACCCATCAGCAACACACCATCGGCACGCGGATTGAAGAGGATGGCAGCAGGGACGGATGCGTCTGTCAGAGAGTCGTGTCTGACACCCTCGGCATCGACATAGGGATAACTGGTGTACTGCAGACGCAGGTTTCTTTCGTCAACACCATAAGGACTGTTGTCGCCTAACAAATCATCATAATAATCGTAGTCGAAATTGTCAGCATGGAAATACTCAAAGCGGTGGTGTGTTTTATTGCTATTGACATCGTTTCCCTTCCAGATATCTTTATCGAAATCGATATGGGTAATCAGCAGACCATGATTCGGCAACATGAAATCCCAGCCCTCCCACTGGCGGTTCTCCAACAGATAATACTCATCAGGGTGCGCATCATTGACAATACGATAGGCTTTGCCTCCACTCTCATAGGAAGGCATGTCGGTAACAACCTTAGCCTCTGTCAGGTCTTCCGGCACCTGCCATCCCAAATACTCCCTTTCATGAATAGACAGATTGGGCGGACACCAACCATTATCGGCATAGTTGCCGCCATCCATCAGATTCCACTCGTCAAGCACAGAGAACTCAGCCCCTGACGTAGGATAGAGGTCCGGGATTCCCAGCACATGACAGAACTCATGGCAGATAGTGCCAATACCACAGGAGACATTCTCTACCCATAACTCCGGACTGGCAGAGTAACCACCAATCCCGACTCCGTCGAGTGAGAAATAGAGAGCGTCCGTATTCGGCCAGATACAGCCCTTGGCTGCATCTTCCTCTTCGTTACCGCCATAACCGGCATAGATGATGATGACCGATTGGGCATTACCGTCATCATCCCAGTCATAGTCGGCATAGTTGAATTGCTCATCCGCCAGTTTGATGACTTCTATGATTTGGCTCGTGCCAAAATTATTATTACCGCCCTTCTGATTAGAGGTCACTTTGATGGGCCCTACCACATCGAACACCACATTGAACAGTCCCCGCGACTGGTCACGGAAATAGTCAGCCACACAACCAGGCCCGTGTCCGAGATTGAAGCCGCTCTCATTAAACAACCGATCGTAGAACTCCTTAGGATTCTCGCAACTGAAGTCACAGTCGGCAAATGACATGAGGATAACAGGCATACGATAGGTCTTCTCGGCATCCCACGAGGTGTATGGATTAAACAGAATACGATGAACAGCGGGACTACGCGTGATATGGAGTGTCGTACCATTAGCCTTACGATGTGTCTTTTGTCTGGCTGCGTGGGCAGTCAGACAAAAACATACGAGAAGGATACTGATTAACGAGCGCATGGTGTCCAAGGTTTCAAGGTCTTGAAGAAGTCATTCCCCTTGTCATCGACGAGGATGAAAGCGGGGAAGTCTTCTACGTCAATCTTCCAAATGGCCTCCATACCAAGTTCGGGATATTCCACGCACTCAATGGCTCGTATGCTGCTCTGAGAGAGTACGGCTGCTACACCGCCAATGCTACCCAGATAGAAGCCACCATACTTCTTACATGCTTCTGTGACGACATCCGAGCGGTTACCCTTGGCAATCATCACCAGTGAGGCACCCAACGACTGGAACTCATCCACATAGGGATCCATACGGTTGGCTGTGGTGGGACCCATCGAACCACAAGGATAGCCCTCCGGTGTCTTGGCGGGACCGGCATAGAGCACAGGATATTTCTTAAAGTAGTCTGGCATCGGCTCACCGGCATCGATACGAGCCTTCAACTTGGCGTGGGCGATGTCACGAGCCACAATAATAGTTCCCTTCAGATTGACACGTGTACTGACGGGATACTTTGAGAGTTCCTTGCGCACGGCATCGATGCCCTCGTTGAGGTCGATGGTAATGGTGTTGGCACCCTCGCCAGCCTTCGCGAACTCGGCAGGGATCAACTCAGAGGGATTCGAGTCCATCTTCTCCAACCAGATACCATCGGCATTGATCTTGGCCTTGATGTTACGGTCGGCAGAGCAAGACACGCCCATACCAATCGGACAAGAAGCACCATGACGCGGCAGACGGATGACACGGATATCGTGAGCCAGATACTTACCACCAAACTGGGCACCCAGACCAATCTTATGAGCCTCCTTGAGGAGTTTCTCCTCGAGATCGATATCACGGAAGGCACGACCTGTCTCATCACCAGTGGTGGGTAGACCATCATAGAACTTGATAGAGGCCAACTTCACTGTGAGCAGGTTCTTCTCTGCGGATGTACCACCAATCACGAAGGCAATATGATAAGGCGGACAGGCAGCAGTACCGAGACTCTTCATCTTCTCCACGAGGAACGGAATCAATGTTCCTTCGTTTTGAATCGTGGCTTTCGTCATCGGATAGAAGTAGGTCTTATTGGCACTACCACCACCCTTAGCAACCATCACAAACTTATATTCAGCACCCTCGGTTGCCTCGATATCAATCTGAGCGGGCAGGTTACAACGGGTGTTCACCTCGTCATACATGTTCAACGGGGCGTTCTGAGAGTAGCGCAGGTTGTCCTGGGTAAAGGTATTGAAGACACCCAATGAGAGAGCCTCCTCGTCCTCGAAACCTGTCCAAATCTGCTGACCTTTCTCACCATGGATAATCGCCGTACCTGTGTCCTGACAGAAAGGCAGGATGCCACGGGCTGCCACCTCGGCATTGCGCAGGAACTGCAGGGCGACATATTTGTCATTTTCTGAGGCCTCAGGATCATTCAGGATCTTGGCCACCTGAAGGTTATGCTCACGACGCAACATGAACTCCACATCATGGAAAGCCTGCTGGGCCAAGAGTGTCAGGGCCTCTTTCGAGACCTTTACGATCTGCTTTCCTTCAAACTCGGCGGTTGTCACGCCTTCCTTACTCAACAAGCGGTACTCCGTCTTGTCTTCGCCCACCTGAAACATCGGGGCATACTTAAATTCTACGTTTTTGGCCATAATAATATATTTATTTTTGTTCTTTCTAAATACGCTGGGCTATCCTAGGAGGCCTAGAACCCAAAAACCTCCTCTATCTTGAGCCTTCTAATCGGTCCGATCTTTTCGAGAGCCTTCATATCGAGTTCCTTCTCATCACCGAGGATGATATAGCGATAGTGCTTATCGGCAATGCGCTGCTTGGCAAAGTCCACCACATCCTGAAGAGTGAGTTGTGGCAGTTGTTCATAGATCTTGGCATCCAGATCGTAGTCGATGCCCAGTTTCTGGGCAGCGAGATAACTCCAGATGATATTCATCTTGGTAGTACGTTCACTTGCCAACTGTTTGGTGAGTGCATCTTTGGCAATCTGGAAAGCATTCTCACTGGCCGGCATCTGGTTCATAATCTCGTTGAAGTGGTTCACGGCATCCATCATCTTATCGTTCTGGGTAATGATGTGTGTCATAAACGACTCCTTACGTCCTTTCACCGACGGACGGTTGTAATAGGCATAGGCATTATAAGCCAATCCACGCGTCTCACGCATTTCCTGGAACACAATGCCGTTCATGCCTCCTCCAAAGTACTCATTGAACAAGGCCCGTACGGCTGACTCTTCCGGATTCCAGTCACGACCTTCATTATGATACATACGCATATAGATATTCTTGGCCTGATAAGGTGCAATCCATATCTCATTCTCGTTGGCCATCTGGTCCAGATAAGGTTTGTTCTCGAGTGCCGGCTTCAAATCTTTCGCAAACAGACCACTGACAGACTCGGATACATCATCCTCATCCTCCGGACCATAGTAGAGCACCTTATGCTGATATTGGCTCAAGCCTTTCAACAAGTCGACGAACACCTGTGGATCCGTATCCTTAAGTTCCTGCTCTGTCATCATGTCGCGATAGGCGTTATGTTCGCCTTGAGAGCCATATCTGTACAGGAATTCAAAGTAGTTTTGCTGATTCTTCTTGGCATCGCTTCTTTTCTTCAGTGTCACATTCACCATCTCGTTGTAGGCATCCTTATCCACCTTTGCATTCTGCAGGACATCCTGCATCAGGGCGATGGCTGGCTCCATGTTCTCACTAAGGCCATACAGTCCCACGTTGATATTCTCGGCCCCCACACTGATGTAGATGTCACAAGCCAACTCATAGAACTTCTGGCGCACATCAGCCGCAGAGAGTTTGTCGGTTCCGATATATTTGAAGTAATTAGATGCCACATCATAACGACGGTCAGCACTCTGTCCGAAGTCATATTGGAACACCAGTTCAAACAGTCCGTTGGTATTGTTCTTCACATAGTAGAGAGGTTGGTCGCAACCCGTCTTGCCCTTCTCCATATCTTTCTGGTAGTCCACAAACCGCGGTTGGATAGGATCCACCTTGGCCTCTTGTATCTCCTTGACAAAATCGCTCATCTGATCGCGATTAGCCTGAATCGGAGTGATGGCAGGCTTGTCGATCTTCTTCTGGGTGGTATCAATGCCCTGTTTCTTGAAGACAGTGACATAGCCCTCCGTGAAGAACCGGTTGGCGAAGTCAATCAGTTCCTGTTTGGTAATCTTCGAGATACGGTCGATTTTTCCTACCTCTTGTGTCCAATCTATCTCATTGATAAAGGCATCAACGAACATATCTGCCCTACCCTCGTTGCTCTCAATCAATTCGTAGTAATTGCGCTTTTTGTTGTTGATGATGCTGGCCAACAGGTTGTCGGGGAAGTCGCCCTTTTTCAGTTTGTCAATTTCTGCCAACATCAGACTGCGCACCTCTTCCAATGTCTGTCCCTCCTTGGGTGTACCCATCAGGATAAAGCCACCATGATCGTGCAACAACTCTGGTGTGGCAAAGGCCCGCTGTACCTTCATTGTCTGGTTCAGGTCGAGGTCGAAGAGTCCGGCCTTGCCATTGCTCAGCACACTCTCCATCAGTTCCAGCGTATCCGCCTGCTGGGTATTGGCCTGCAGGGCACGCCATCCTACCCATACTTGCTCTGCCTCCTGACCGATCACCGTGGTGTCCTGAGGCTGACTGAGTTCTGGTAGCGGATCGAAAGTTGGCTGGGTGACATCGTCGCCAGGTTTCCATTCAGCGAAATATTTCTCAAGGATGGCCATCGTCTTGTCTGGATCCAGGTCACCACTCATACAGATGGCCACATTGTTGGGTACATACCATTTCTTGAAATAATTCTTGATATTCGTGATGGACGGATTCTTCAGGTGCTCCTGTGTACCAATGGTGGTCTGAGTACCGTATGGGTGGTTGGGGAAGAGCATCTTACTGATGGTGTAGTACAACTTACGTTGGTCGCTGGTCAGTCCGATGTTGTACTCCTCGTACACAGCCTCCAGTTCTGTGTGGAAGCCACGGATTACCATATTCTGGAAACGGTCGCTCTGAATCTTCGCCCAATTCTCCACCTCGTTAGAGGGAATGTTCTCTGTGTAACAGGTCACATCGTTCGAGGTGTAGGCATTTGTACCTTCGGCACCGATGGCGGCCATCAGTTTATCATACTCATTGGGGATGAAGTACTTGGCAGCCTCCTGACTGATGGAGTCGATCTCATGGTATGCCTGTTTACGGGCCTCAGGATCGGTCAACTTACGATAGGCCTCATAGCGCTGTTCTATCTCGTCGAGCAAGGGTTTCTCTGCCTCAGGGTTGTTGGTACCAAACTTACTGGTTCCCTTGAACATCAAATGCTCCAGATAATGCGCCAGACCGGTCGTCTCTGCAGGATCGTTCTTCGAGCCCGTCCGTACGGCGATATACGTCTGAATACGCGGTTGTTCCTTGTTCACACTCAGATACACCTTCAGTCCATTCTCGAGGGTATAGATACGCGTCTGCGTCATATCCCCCTTCACGGTCTCATACTTGTACTTGCTGCATGAACTTATGCCAAGCACCAGCACTGCATTGATAATCAGTAAGATTTTCGTTCTCATTTGTATTTTAATTTTCGTAATCTATCTCATGGTCAAGTTTCGAAAGGAAGTCCTCATAGACCTCCTGATCCACATCGCCCATCTGGAACTCCTTCTCAGCATCCTTACGAATCTCGGCAATCCAGGCACGACGAGCCTTCACATAGTCCTCACGGATACGCTCCGCATCGGCTGGTGTGATCTCATCCAGTCCGTAATAGTCAAGAATCAACTGATACGACCAAGCCCAACGGTAATCGCTGTAGTGATCGTTGATGTCGGTAAACCTGTCGAGCAACTGTTGCACATTCTCAATGGTACCGTTCTTGATATCCTCCACGATACGTTGTTCCTCACTCTCGGGAAGGAGCAGTCCACTGAGGTCTGACCAATGTCCCTTACCCACATCGCTCTTCGGCTGTCCAAAGAATCCTTCCTTCTGGGCACGTTTCAGGACGGCACCCATATAAATGCGCAGGGCGATATCGTAATATTTCAGACCCTTACGGAGGGAAGTAGCATTAATCACATACTCGTGGAAATTATAGGTGGAGACATTATCGCCCGAGGCACTGCGCAACGACTTCAGAATCTCGATACCCTGCATGATCTCACCCACGGTAAACGGCGACAGCCAGTCGAAGTTGATGATACTCTTCTTCGACTGTTTCGAGCGTTTGTCACGCTTCGGCCATTTCTTGATGTCACGGTAGAGTCCCACCGTCGTGATGTTACGTCCTGGCACCAGATAGCAGTCATCGCCGTAGGCCATCAGGTAGGAGAACGGCAGGTTACGGGTGTCTGGATGGTGCATCAATTTACCGAAGCAGACACTGAAAGCACCAATGGTGGCAGGCATCAGGATATAAGAGCCAGAGGCCGTCTTTGTGCCACGCTCGAGTGTTCCCCAGTGCATGGGACCCATCTTATAGGCATGGTTCGAGAAGTTGGTGTTTGAGCCCGCATTATAGAACGAGAACTCGCCGCCAATCAACAATGAACACTTATGGTGCGAAGCCGAGAAGGGGCCACAGAAGGCTGCGCAGGCCTCACCGTTGGCCATAAACGAGTTGGCGAAGAACAGACTGGCCTCTGCCGTGAAACCATTGGTAATCTGACAGGCCTCGCCTACGAAACAGTCCTGCATCTTCACGGAGTTGTTGATCGAGCAACCGTCGCAGATGATGGAGTTCTCACAGATCACACCCGTACCGATGAACACGGGCGCATCCATCGACGACATCACCGTACACTCCGACAGTCTTGCGGCACCACTGATCTCGCAGTCGCCCTTGATGATGGTGTTGGTGATATCCTTGGCATTGATAATCTTCACATTATTTCCAATATAACCACGGTCAGGGCGTGACACCCGCAACTCGTCCTCAATCATCTGCTGGAGGGTCTTCTTCAGTACCTTGTCATTGTGATGCTTTACCATGAAAGAAGCCAACTGACTGTTCAGTTCGCGAAAAATGGTCACGTTGCCGTCGCCCATCTCGTTCAACACGGAGATGACAGAGCCCTCACCATAGGTAGCGTCTTCTGTCGTTTCCAGCGTACAGATATTAGAGATGTAACAGTCGTTACCTATTGTATAATTATTGATGTAGTTGCCTACCTTCTCAATCAGACAGTCATTGCCCACCGTCACATTCCGCAGCGTGGCATCGTTGATACCGGAGTGCTTGACGAAGCCCTTACTCACCTCAACCTGCTTATTAAACTCTCCCAGGCGGATGTCGCCATAGAAGATGACACGGTGGAAATTATAGGGTTTGAAGCCTTCGGCCACCATCACTCGCTGCCAGTCCTCTGCCCAGCAGACATTGTTCTCTAATGCTTCAATCTCGGTCTGTGTTAAGTTTCTGTAATCACTCATAATCTTGATATAAAAAATCGTTATACGGATATTTCTGGACGTGCAGTTCGCGCACCCGCTTATACAACACATCTCTTAATTCATCAATATTCTCCTTCTCTCTGGCCGAAATGAAGAGACACTCTGAATAGTGCTCATTCGATCCACTCAACCCATTCGTCCCAATCCGACCCATCCACGTCCGCCTCAATTCTTCCAGCGTAATGTTTTCTTTCGTCTCAGGTGTCAGGTCGTCCTCCTCCTTCGGTACCCACGTATAGGCATCGATCTTGTTGAAGACGATCATCGCCGGCGTATCGGCACAGCCCAATTCCTTCAGGGTGTTCTCCACCACACAGATCTGCTCCTCGAAGTCTGGATGGGAGATGTCCACTACATGTACCAGCAGGTCTGCCTCGCGCACCTCATCAAGCGTACTCTTGAAACTCTCCACCAGGTCGGAGGGCAGTTTACGGATAAAGCCAACGGTATCTGCCAGAAGGAAGGGCAGGTTGTCGATGGTCATCTTGCGCACGGTGGTATCGAGGGTGGCGAAGAGTTTGTTCTCTGCAAACACCTCACTCTTGGCCAATAGGTTCATCAGGGTGGATTTCCCCACATTGGTATAGCCTACCAGCGCCACACGGATCAAACGACCACGGTTCTTGCGCTGGGTCGTTTTCTGTTTGTCAATCTCGGCCAGACGCTGCTTCAACAGGGTGATGCGCTGGAGGATGATACGACGGTCCATCTCCAGCTGCGTCTCACCGGGACCGCGCAAACCTACACTACCCTTACCACCGCCTGAGCCAGAGCCACCACCCTGACGTTCCAAGTGCGTCCAGAGCCGTTGCAGTCGGGGCAGCATATAACGGTGCTGTGCCAACTCCACCTGTGCTTTGGCCTCGGCGGTTTGTGCCCGCATGGCGAAGATGTCCAGTATCAGCGAGGTACGGTCGAGGATCTTTACTTGCAGTTCCTTCTCGATATTACGGATCTGTTTGGCAGAGAGTTCGTCATCAAAGATAACCATACCCACAGGCTGTGGGGCCTTCCCCCCATCCAACCCATCAGGCTCATCAAACCCATTCATTCCATCTACCCACTCATCATAGGCATCCTGGCATTGCTTGATATACGCTTTGATCTCCTGAAGTTTTCCGCTACCCACATAGGTCGTCTGACTCGGCCCGCCCACCTTCTGGGTGAAGCGCTTCACGGTGACGGCTCCGGCGGTATCTGCCAGAAACTCCAGTTCGTCGAGATATTCCTTGGTCTTCGCCTCGTCCTGTTCCTTGGTGATGAGTCCTACCAGCACTGCAGTCTCGGCCTTGGCTTCCGATATTACAAATTCTTTCATTTGGGTGCAAAGATAAGAAAAAAACACGGATTGTATGGATTCTATGGAAAGTTTTTTCTAGGAAACATAAAAAAATCCTTAAAATCTATATAATCCGTGTTTTATGAATAAGTTTTTTTTGTACTTTTGCAGCAGATTTTTAACGAACCAAAAACAAACGATTATGAGAGTTATTATCCAATCTGACTATCAGAAGATGTCACAGTGGGCCGCAAACCACGTGATCCAGCGTATCAACGAGTTCAATCCGACACCCGATCACAAGTTTGTGCTTGGTCTGCCCACCGGTTCTTCACCCGTAGGCATGTACAATGCCCTCGTCGAGGCCAACCGTGCCGGCAAGGTATCGTTCAAGAATGTGCTCACCTTCAATATGGATGAGTATGTCGGTCTACCCGAAACGCACCCCGAGAGTTATCATGCCTTCATGGCTCGTAACCTGTTCGACCACATCGACTGTCCGAAGGAGAATATCCATATCCTCAACGGTAATGCCCCCGACCTGCAGGCCGAGTGCAAGCACTATGAGGAGATGATTGAGGAGGCTGGCGGCATCGACCTGTTCATCGGCGGCATCGGCCCCGACGGTCACATCGCCTTCAATGAGCCGGGTTCTTCGCTCCGCAGCCGTACCCGTATGAAGACCCTCACCACTGACACCCGCATCGCCAACAGCCGTTTCTTCGGCGGTAAGCCTGAGAACGTACCTGCCCATGCCCTCACCGTCGGTGTCGGCACTGTGATGGATGCTCGTGAGGTGATGATCCTGGTGAACGGTCATGGCAAGGCTCGCGCACTTCAGGCTGCTGTAGAGGGAGCCATCAACCACATGTGGACTATCTCTGCCCTGCAGATGCATGAGCACGGCATCATCGTCAGCGATGAGGAGGCTGCTGACGAACTGAAGGTGTCGACCTATAAGTATTTCAAGGACATCGAGAGCGACAATCTGCTCTGATACGTATCATTACAAACGAAAAAGCCGCCGATGCACCCCGCAAAAAGAGTATCGGCGGTTTCTTTTACCTACAGTCGAAGAGGAACTTCCGGCGTTCAATCACGGGGGTGATCATTGCTGGAGGGATCAAGAACCTCTTACCTTTGCATCCGATTATAGAGATTGTTCCATTTTCATGAAATAATTCTTGCAGATGGATGCAATACGGTTTAAGTTTTGTAGCTTTGCTAGAGATTTATGCCGTTGGGGGTGAGAAGCC